>Ga0256406_1000015_pt1 | contig 292645 bp, 245 predicted proteins | sample RumenRJG_03DNA_FD_185986 | JGI IMG/M metagenome (GOLD analysis project Ga0256406, IMG submission 185986) | Bovine rumen microbial communities from Lethbridge, Alberta, Canada - RJG_03 | ecosystem: Host-associated > Mammals > Digestive system > Stomach > Rumen | place: Canada: Alberta... | reverse complement strand
GGCATGGTGTATAAGATGAACGGTACTGATGCTCCCGATACAGACACCATGAACCGAAGGGTAGCCAAGATGGTAGAAGAGGCTTTGCGCTACAACAATATAGAGAATGTTTTGGAAGAGGGGGAATCGACGGATGTCTTTAGTCCTGAGTTTGAAGAGCGTCTTTCAGATGTCAAGATGCCTGCTACCAAGCTCGAACTGCTTATTAAGTTGCTGCGCAAGCAGATTACCGAGTATGGAAAGACCAACGGAGTGGCTTCACACAAATTTTCTGACATGTTGGAGGCAACAATAGAAGAGTATCATAATCGTCGTCGATTCCTTTCTGAGCAGGAGGCAACGGCCACACAGGAGGCAACTGCCGAGAGCATCATAAGCAATGCTACGCAACAGGCCCTTTCTATCCTCAAAGAGTTGCAGGCAGACAGGAACAGCTTCCGCAAACTCGGACTGACTTTTGAGGAGAAGGCTTTCTACGACATCCTTATCCATCTGAGGGATAAGTATAATTTTGTCTATGGTGAGGACAAGCAACAGAATGGCATCGTGGTCAATGCCAAGTGCAAGAGTCTTGCCGCGCAGATACGTAAGATTATCGATACCAAATCGTCTTTCGCCGATTGGCTCAACAACCAGCGGGTGCGTGACCAGTTGAAACTCGACATCAAAATTTGCCTTGTCAAGAATGGTTATCCACCACAATATACCCCGGAAGTGTTCAGAGAGGTGATGGGACAGGTGGAGAACTTCAAGGAGAACGAGATATCCTCCACCAACAATGACACAAAAAGTAATGTGTCAGCTCCATTGCTAAACACAAATGAAGTGCCCAAACGGTACACTGATTTTATTATGGAAGATGTTGGTGACCTTGCTGCAGAAGATTTTGTCTGCTATAGCTGGAATAAGTTTGATCGCCAGGTTGTTGATTTCTTCGAGGGAAAGACGGTGTTAGTGGGCTGTCCGAAAGATAAAAAGCATCTTCAGTGGGTACTCTCTCACAACCTTTATAACGTAAGAATGGGCAATGCCAAAGGATCGGTAGCCGACAAGAAAGCACTCTTTGACAAAACAGCTTTCTTGCTTCTTTACGACCCTAAAAACACGGATGACATCAAGGCTTTCACTATCGAAAGTCACAAAGAAATGAGTAAGGAAGAAATGAGACAAGAAGGTTATCCCAATCCTTTGCGCAAAAGCTACATGGTGTTCAGTATAAGACCTGTAGAAAAAGACTTGAAACTGTTGTCTGAAAGTCACCTGATAAATCGCATCTTGCAGGTCAGGGGCGGGAGTATAAAAGGGATGCCGGTCTTTATTGAACCATAAGGCTCGTACAGACTATAAAGATAATATGGCAAATTTAGATAAAATGCCCTGTTTCATACAAGAAAGATTAAGAAAACTATGAATGTTGTAAAGCATAAGCTTTGTGATAAGGATACAGTTCTTTTTTCATCGATGGTGGGCAAATATCAATCAGTGAACGAAGAGAATTTCTTCAAGAACATGCAGTACAAACAGGAGTATGAGCCCACAGCATTGAATGATCTTTTAGTATCAGAGTATGAGAACAAGGATGAAATATACATTGTGCGGATGTATAATGAGGAGTATGTTGTTGGTCACGGTATTGGCACTGATGGGGCACAAGAAGAGCATGTTATGTGCCTCAGCGATGCATTGGCACTAAACCTTAAAGCTCTCGGCTATATTCAGAGAAACCTAACGCTATGGGAATGGTTACGAGAATATGACTATTCCGTAGTAAATTATGAACGTAATTACGACTTGCTCGAAAATGGGAAACGGAGTTGATTTCTTCTCACGTGATGAGAAGGGGAGGCGTTCAGAGTATGTATCCGTAGAACCTGCAAGAACGGTTAATGGTGTAAGAGGTCACTTAATCAAGAAAGTAGGTGACAAGGATACTCATACTAATCTTCCCTATTACTCGAATACGTCCGATGTCTACTTTAGAAAGAACGCTAATGGGGTATGCCAAGCTCGTGTCTATGTTGGACAGAAAATGTTTCTTGATTTCGATTGGAGTCATAAACACATCAACTCTGATGGAAAGACATTCGACAGAGGCATCGTACATGTTCAAATGTGGAAGCAAAATAAAGATGGCACATTTACCCGGTTGAGCCACAATGCCAGGTATATGAACAACCTTGAGATGTCCAAATATGGGGGCTTGCTCAAGAGTTTGTGCCCAGAAGTAAAATTCAGGAAGGGCAAATGACAGTTCAAAATCCAAAGGGCTACAACTATTGTACTCTTTGGATTTTTTGGTATTTTCGTAATTTAGATAGAGAGAAGTAAAGGAAACTTATATCTGACTAAGTAAAATACTTTTAGTTGAAAAATCATTTCAACCAGCATAATCGAGTTACCTTTCTCCCAATCCCCTCCTGCTTGCCTCTTTCTCCACAGGCATCTTCTTGTAAACAAAGGATTCGCCGGCAGGGAAGTAGGAGGCGAAGACGGTGGCAAGGAAAGATGAGATGTCCTTTCGGCTTTTACCCACATAGAAGAAGGCTTGACTGACATCTTGCATGAGGCTGGCCTGACTGTATTGCTCGTTAATGGGAATGGGCGTGTTGGGACTATTGATTTGATTGCGCTCAACAAAAGCGATGGCGCAGGCGTTGATGGCATCCTGCTCCTCTTTGATAAAAACAGATATTCGCTTGGCAAACCATTCGAGGCTTTCTTCTACCTTGTGCCGCTTATCTTCACTGATTGATTGTACCATTGCCGAGGCACGTTCCTGTTCCAGTTTCTCCACAGTGTCCTCAAGTACTGCCACCTTTTTCTTCATGACATTATACTTCACCATATTCGCCATGACGAAGCAATAGCAACACACAACGACGATGAACACAAGCACGGCTTGATAGCGTAGCTCGTCTACTATGTTGTTCAGCCCTGCAATGTAATGGCTCATCATTGGCACTGCTATCAGCGACAGCGCAGCACCGACATACATGAACCTAATCTTTACCTTGTCGCTTATGGGCGACAGGCTGACAAAGAGTGCGAGTAGAAGCGATACTGCGCAAAAACTCATGGCTAACAAGGCTGTTTCCATACTCTATTCTGTTTTATGTTCTTTGTCAAATAATTCATCATCCTCATGAAGCAGATATTCGTATTCGGTACCGATAAGACTTTCACGGTCATATTCTTTTCTGTACTCCATGATGTAATAACTTATGGTTTCGGGATAATCATAGACGAATCTTCGGCAAACTTTCTTGTACATAAGCAATATGCGTTCGTCTTCGGCAAACTCAAACAGATAGTCAAGCATCCGGACTACTTCATTTGCAGTTGCGTATTTCCTCGCACAGAACTCCTCCACAATGGGAGCATACTCTATGGCTGCTCTCTCACGAATTTACATAAGTCCCTTTGCCAATTCTTTTATTCCTGTTGAAAGAAGAAAGATTAAAACATTAAAGCCCTGTCCCACCGTTGATGCGGTAATAACAGGGCTTTTTATTGCTCAATATGTACGATTGGTTTGGGCTTTTTCTTTGTTTACATTGTGGGTAATCATCTTTGTAACTCGGCAGATGACATTATAATAGTTGAGCATTCCCGTTTGTGTTCTGAGCATACTTCCTGGCAAAATGTTCTCGTAAACTCTGGAGGATTTGCGGCTTATGGACGGATACATAGCATGATTACAAAATGGAACCATATACATAGGTACCAGCATGGTCTCTTTGTCTTTTCTTAAATCTTTAGTATAGACAAGGTATCGTTCCTTTACCCTCTTGGAATATTTCTTGCAAAATTCATCCAGCGAGGTGTGGGTATTATAGCCACTTGAATTAACTTCCACAAGACAAAGCTTTGAACCTCTTGACAACAGAAAGTGTCATCCAGAGAGAGTTTCGTTCCTACTACCTCAAGTATACGGAAGCGTCCGTTTCACAAATGCGTTACTACACACTTGTGACCCGGACTCCATGTCAATTGAAGCTGTGCCCCGACGGCAAGACTCACGGTTGACAGCTGCTCACGGTCGAGGGAATCTCTTTGTACGGCCTCGTCTCTGTCGTGACAAAATTGCTCAAAATCTTTGCATCACACATAGGCCGAGAGAATATTGAGCGTACTCAAACTTGGCTGGTACGAAGTCTTGGCGTAGCCCCATAGACAATCAAGCGTAGCCAGCGAAAGCGTCTCTCCAAGTTGCACTTGCAGTTTTTTGCCCAGTCAGAGGAAGTCGTTGGGCGTCTTCAGTAATCTGCCGGCTCTATCCTCTACAGTCTTGGGCTCTTTATGCCACAAGGCGGTAGGCAAATTGGTTACTTCTTCATCTTGATCAATGCATTGGCAAGGATTGCGGTGATACCGCCGGTGGAGATACCCGAGGCGAATATGGAGTGGATCAGCTGCGGCATCTTGTCGAGGATGCCCGGGACGAGCTCTACACTCATGCCCATGGCAAAACTTATCGCCATGACGAGTATCGCTTTACGGTCAATCTTTGCAGCTGCGATAATTCTGATTCCCGATGCTGCCACGGTGCCAAACATCAGGAGCGTAGCCCCCACCGAGCACACAGTCCGGAATAAGCGAGAAAAACTGCCCCACAACCGGGAATAGTCCGAGCAGGAATAATGCTCCCGCGATAAAATATCCCACATATCGGCTAGCCACGCCGGTAAGTTGGATCATGCCATTATTTTGGGCGAATATGGAGTTGGGGAAGCTGTTGAATACTGCTGCCAGCATCGAGTTGAATCCGTCCGCCAGAATACCGCCTTGCGCCCGCTTCATAAACACCGGTCCCTCTACCGGCTGTCCGGAGATCAGGGAGTTGGCCGTGATATCCCCAAAGGCCTCGACAGCAGTGACCAGGTAGATGATGCCCAGGGCGATGATGCTGCCCACGTCAAAATGCAGGCCGTACTTGAAGGGCACCGGCACATTGATCTTGCCTGCTCCGCGGAGCTGCGAGATGTCAATCATGCCCATTGTCCATGCCACGACGCATCCCACGATGAGTCCGATGACAATCGATCCCATCCTGATGTACTTGTTCTGTGACCTGTTGAAGAAGATGATGGTCACCAGCACTAGTATGGCTAGCCCGAGGTGTTGCAGCGATCCGAAGGTACCATCGTCTATCGCAGCCTGACCTCCACCGCAGCTGTTGATACCCGCCTTGATGAGACACAGGCCAATCAGCGTCACCACGATACCAGAAACCAGAGGAGTGATGATCTTGCGAGCATACGGCAGCAGACGGCTTACCGCCATCTCTACCACCGATGCCACCATGCAGGCGCCGAAGATATAGCTCAGCGCCTTGGGCGCATCTATCTGTCCGCCCACCATGCCAATCATGCCAGCTCCGATGATGGGAGTAATAAATGAGAATGACGTACCCTGTATGCAAAGTAGTCCCGCACCCAGCGGTCCTATGCGGCGACACTGGATAAATGTCGCGATACCGGATACGAAGAGCGACATCGACACGAGGAAGCCCGTCGTCTCGAGGTCAAACTTCAGCGCGGAACTGATGATCAGTGGCGGTGTAATGATTGCCACAAATATGGCCAATAGATGTTGCAGCGCTGCGAAGAGCGACTGGCGGAGTGGCGGACGGTCATTAAGTCCGTATATGAGGTCCGACGATTGCTTTTGTTCACTCATTTCTCAATTTTATTTGACAGTTATCCAGGGAGTCTACGATGGCGAGGCTCTCCACCCTTATCCCTTGTTTCTCGATCACCTCGCGCCCCCGCTGGAAGGCCTTCTCAATGATAAACCCCATACCTACAATCTCGGCTCCGCTCTGATGGCAGAGGTCAATGATTCCCTTGGCCGCATTGCCGTAAGCCAGGAAGTCGTCGATAAAGATGACCTTGTCCTTAGGAGTGAGATATTCCTTGGATATCACCACGTGATACTCCCGCTGCTTGGTAAATGAGAAGACGCGTGTGGAGAGCATATCGTCCATCGTTGACGGTTTCTTCTTCTTGGCAAAGACCACCGGCAGGTCTAGCAGGAAACCCATCATAATCGCCGGAGCTATGCCACTGGCCTCGATGGTCAGGATCTTGTTGACCTCTGTAGAGGCAAAGCGGCGGATGAGCTCCACCGCACAAGCCTTCATCAGGCTGGGGTCCATCTGATGATTGATAAATTTGTCTACCTTCAGTATTCCACCCGGGTAGCACTTTCCGTCTCTGAGGATACGGTCACGCAGTAGTTTCATAAATACTCTATTAAGCTATGGACTGCAAAGATACAATAATCCTTATTAAGAACAACAACAGTTTGTAAAAGACGTGTAACAGACAGACAAAAAACAGATCCTCCGCAGGCTCTGGTCCGACTCCCGCACAGGAGACCACAGAGTCTCATAAAAATCCTCATGAAACATCTCCGGAAATCTGACCCGCCCCCACATTTGCAGCGAGCAACGTGAGGAATTGGGGTGAAGGGGACCAGCTGCTTCTCACGCCAGACCTCCTCAAGCTCAGCCATAACGCGCCAATCGTCACGACAATAGTCTAGCCGGATTCGTCATTCGAAGCCTTCCTGTGTGCCTGTTGTGCACCCATTCTTCCTCTTGGCTCTCATGGCAAAGTAAAGGCGCCAATCTTATTGCATGTTAGGAAAAACTTTAACAGTATTTCTTTCTCCTCCTTTTCTACTGCCGCTGCAAAGGTAGAAAGCCCTCCTCAAGTGGGCAAAGAAAGCGGATTAGAAACCTTTAATGTGAGATGAAAGCATTCTCATCGGTTCTTTTTCAGTGCCTTGCGCATACTAAGTAATTTTGCGGCCGATGAGAAAAATGAAAGAAATAAGAATAAAGGAGGCCATCGCACTGCTGTGCGTTTGGACGTGTGGTTGTCAAGTATCAGCCCTTGCGCAACACCTCAGCCTCCGTCAGGCAGACAGTCTGCTCGTCGTGCACAGCCACGACATTAAGTCCGCCCAATGGGATGTCGTCGCCGCTGAAGGCCAACTGGCTCAGTCGCGACGCTATGACAATCCTACGATGAGCATGATGTACAATGTACGCAACCCCAACAATCGCCGATGGTTTGACGCCGGTCATGATGGCGAGGTCGACATCCAGGTCTCGCAGCCCTTCGCTATCGGCGGCCAACACGCGGAGCAGGTCCGGCAGAATACAGCCCTCCTGCAAGCCGCACGCTGCCAGCTCCAGGTCACAGAGCGCGACATCCGTACGCAGGTGCATACCTCGCTCATCGATCTCTACTACCAGCAGCGAGAGGCCGAGGCCTATGATGAGGAGATAGCATCGGCAGACAAGATCCTCGCCGTCTATCGTGAGCAAAGTACCAAGGGCAACATCGCAGAGATAGAGACACAACGCATCGCCACAATGGTCTATCAGCTCCGCAAGTCACGTGCCGACTTGCTCCTCGCCGCCTCTGACTTACAGAGCCGGCTGCGGCTGATGCTCGGCATCAAGAGCACCGAGCCCATTGTGCCCGACATCGACGAACAAAAAGCTTTGACAGAAGCCTCGCGCATCTATCTCACTCTCCAGGGCAACCATCCGGTCATACAGGCGGACACGCTGCCTGAGCTGCAGAGCCTGCTCAGTCAGACTGACGCCGCACACCACACGCTCAAGTGGCGACGCAGCCAGGCTCTGCCACAGATGGCGGTACAGGGAGAGTATGACAAGAACGGAAACATCGGTCACAACTTCTACGCCATAGGCCTCAGCATCGCCATCCCCCTGTGGAACCACAACAGCGGTAATATACGCAGCGCCGAGGCGGCCGTCAAACAGGCCGATATCGCAGCCGACCGTCAGCGTCTGTCCCTCGTACAACAGCGGCAAGCCGATCTCGACATCGTCGGGCAGTACCTCCGGCAAATCAGCCAGCCCTCATCTGCACTCGACACCGACATGACCGCCATGCTCCACGCCGCTGAGCAACAGTTCATGAGCCGCCACATCACCCTTGTCGAGTTCGTCGACCTCTACGCCAACTATCGCGACACCATGCTCGCTCGCCTCGATGCAAAGAACAAAATGCTTCAGGCAGCCGAACGACTCAAGATCACGTGGGAGAAATAATACCATTAAATATCGATAATAAAAATGATAATGAAACAGAATATCCTCCTTCTAGCCGGACTTCTGTGCCTAACAGCATGCTCGCCGTCAAAGCAGGAAACGACGACGGACACCTATCATTCGCTACGTGGCGAAGCTGTCAAGACAACACCCGTCCAGATAGGCAGTCATGGCGATGAACTCACTCTCAATGGCGATGTAAGCTGCGACGAGAGTCTCGTCCGAAAGATCTTCATTCCCTGCACAGGTCGCGTAAGAGGGCTCACCGTCGAAGTAGGTGATGCCGTCCGGCGCGGACAAGTACTGGCCGTCATTCATAGTGAGGAAGCGGCAGACTACAACAAAAGCCTCACCGACGCGGACGCACAAATCCGCATAGCAGAGCGTGACTATGAGATGCGACAGGACATGCACCACTCTGGCATGGCCTCAGACAAGGAAGTCGCAGAGGCACATGCCGCCCTCATCGCAGCACACGCCGAACGCAAGCGCCTAGGAGCCGTCGCAGGCATCAATGGCTTTGGCAGCCGAGCTACAGCCGTGCTCCGTTCGCCCATCAGCGGATATGTTACTGTAAAGAATATCTATGACGACAGCTATGTCAGCCCAGGCGATGAGGGAGACGGCGAAGCTCTGGAGATAGCCAACCTCAGCCGAGTATGGGTCATCGCCGATGTCTATGAGAGCGATATTGCCAAGATACGCCAAGGAGACCCTGTCACAGTGACCACGATGGCCTACGATAGCGAAGTCTTTCATGGACATATCGACAAGGTATACCATGTACTCGACAGCGAGAGCAAAACAATGAAAGTACGCATCACTCTCGACAATGCCCACGGGCTACTACGGCCCGGAATGTTTGCCACCGTTCATGTCAGCACCGGCACTGCCGACAAAGCCCTATACCGTGTGCCGGCCCAGTCCATCGTCTTCGACAACGGCACAGACTATGTCGTGGTCGACGACGGCCACCGCCACTACCGGCGCCAACCCGTCAAGACCGCCCATGTGAGCAGCGACTATGCCTACATCCTCGGCGGGCTGCATGTCGGAGAGCAGGTAGTGAGCAAAAATGCATTATTGGTCTTTAACACCTTAGGCAATGAATAAGCTCATCGATTTCATCATCGCCTTTTCTCTTAAGCGGAAATATTTCATCCTCGTCGTCACATTTGCCGTCATCGTAGCGGGCGTATTCAGTTTCCGACAGACTCCTATTGACGCTTTCCCCGACGTCACCAATACCAAAGTCACCATCATCACCCAGTGGCCCGGTCGTTCGGCCGAGGAGATTGAGAAGTTTGTCACCATCCCCATCGAGATTGCCATGAATTCGGTGCAAAAGAAGACTGACATCCGCTCCACCACGCTCTTCGGCCTTTCGGTAGTGACAGTATGCTTTGACGACCATGTCGACGATGAGTTTGCCCGTCAGCAAGTCTACAATCTCCTCAACGATGCCGACTTGCCCGACGGAGTGGAGCCCGATGTGCAGCCGCTCTCGGGCCCTACCGGCGAAATCTACCGCTACACACTGCGCAGCGACAAGCGGTCTGTGCGCGAGCTGAAGACCTTACAAGACTGGGTCATCGAACGCAAGCTGCGCGCCGTGCCCGGCATCGCCGACATCGTCAGCTTTGGCGGAGAGGTAAAAACTTTTGAGGTCAGCGTCAACCCCAATCAGCTCGCCACATACGGCGTCAGTTCATTGGAACTCTATCAGGCCATTGCCAACAGCAATGTCAACGTAGGCGGAGACGTCATCGAGCGTAGTTCGCAGGCATATGTCGTACGCGGAATCGGACTAATCAACAACGTTCGCGAGGTTGGCGATATCGTGGTCAAGAATGTTGGTGGCACGCCCATCCTCGTGCGTAACCTCGCCACCGTCCACGAGAGCTGCGCCCCGCGTCTCGGACAAGTGGGCCGAGGCAAGGAGAACGATGTCGTCGAGGGTATCGTTGTCATGCGCAAGGGAGAGAACACAGAGCAGGTCATTAAGGCTCTGAAGGCGAAGATTGAGGAGATACAACACGATAATTTGCCCAAGGATGTCAAGATTGTGCCGTACTACGACCGCGAGGACCTCGTCAACCTCGCAGTGGGTACCGTGATGCACAACGTGCTGGAAGGCATCTTGCTCGTCACTCTTGTGGTACTGCTGTTTATGAAGGACTGGCGCACCACCGTCATTGTCGCCTCCGTCATCCCGCTGGCCTTGCTCTTCGCCTTCATCGCCCTACATCTGTGCGGCATGAGCGCCAACTTGCTCTCCATGGGCGCCATCGACTTCGGCATCATCATCGACGGCGCCGTGGTGATGGTCGAAGCTCTATTTGTGACGCTCTCAGCCCAGGCGCGCAGCATCGGCATGGAGGCCTTCAACCGGCGCAGCCATCTCGGCATGATACGCCAGACGGCGCGCGGCAAGGCCAAGTCAGTCTTCTTCTCCAAGCTCATCATCATCACCGCCTTGATGCCTATCTTCACTTTCCAGAAGGTCGAGGGCAAGATGTTCTCGCCCTTGGCCTACACTCTCGGCTTCGCCCTGCTCGGCGCCTTGCTGTTCACACTCACGCTGGTGCCCGTACTCTCGTCGATGTTACTGAAGAAGAACGTCAAAGAGAAGAAAAATCGTTTCCTCTCCCTCGTCTACCATTATACAGACAGTTGCTTTGCCTTCTGCCATCGCCACAGCAGCAAGACCATTGTCGTAGCATTGGTGACCATGATCGTAGGCCTGGGTTGCTTCAAGCTGCTCGGCACCGAATTTTTGCCAGAGATGAACGAAGGATCCATCTATGTGCGGGCCACGCTACCCCAGAGTGTCTCGCTGAAACAGAGCGTGAAGTTGGCCAATGAGTTCCGCTCCATCCTCAGCTCCTATCCCGAAGTCAGCCAAGTGATGACGCAGACCGGCCGTCCCAACGATGGCACCGACGCCACCGGCTTCTACAATATCGAGCTCTTCGTGAAGATGTATCCAGAGAGCAAATGGCACACCGGACGCACCAAGGACGAAGTCATCGATGACATGAATCGGCGGCTGAGTGTCTATCCGGGTATAGACTTCAACTTCTCTCAGCCAATCTCCGACAACGTCGAGGAGGCGGTCAGCGGTGTAAAAGGAGCCATCGTGGCCAAGGTCTATGGCAAAGACCTCGCCGAGAGCGAGCATTTGGCTTGGCAGGTGTATCACACGATGAAGCCTATCCGCGGCATCACCGACCTCGGCGTCATACGCGACATGGGACAACCCGAGTTGCAGATAGACATCAATGAGGACCGGTTGGCGCGCTACGGCGTCAAAAAGGATGATGTGCAAAGCATCATCGAAATGGCCATCGGCGGCAAGGCAGCCTCACAAGTATATGAGGATGAGCGCAGGTTCAGCCTCGTGGTGCGCTATGCCGAACCCTACCGCTGCGATGCCGAAGCCATTGCCAAGATCAAGGTGCCCAACGACGACGGTCAGATGATACCCATCGGCGAGCTGGCCTCTATACGTGCCATCACCGGGCCGCTCATCATCTACCGCGAGAATCACGCCCGCTACTGCGCTGTCAAGTTCAGCGTGCGTGACCGCGACATGGGATCAGCCGTCGATGAGGCGCGCGCCAAGGTCGCCAAGGCCGTCAACTTGCCTGCTGGTTATAAGATTACCTGGAACGGCGACTTCGAAAATCAGAAACGCGCCTCCGCACGTCTCGCACAAGTAGTACCTATCAGCGTATTGCTCATTTTTGCCATCCTCTACATGCTATTCGGCAATGCGCGTGACGCAGGACTGGTGCTCACCAATGTGCCCTTTGCAGCCGTGGGCGGCATCCTGATCCTGCTCCTCACCCACACCAACTTCTCCATCTCGGCGGGTATCGGCTTCATCTGCCTCTTTGGCATCTGTATCCAAAACGGGGTCATCATGCTCATGGACATTAAGCACTTCCTGCGACACCGCTACGCGCTGCCCGAGGCCGTTACCCGCGGCATGCACTCCCGTATACGCAGCGTGCTGATGACAGCCATGATGGCTACCCTCGGTCTCATGCCCGCGGCCTTGAGTCACGGCATCGGCAGCGAGAGCCAGCGGCCCTTGGCCACCGTCATCATCGGCGGCCTTGTCGGTGCCACGATTTTTACACTGTTCATCTTTCCGCTCGTGGTGGAGAAGATCTACAAGCATGTCAACATCCGGAAACTTGGGTAAAGCTGAAACCCACGGACAGACAACGAGAAGAGAGGGCTTCGACAGCTTTCCCTTTGTTTGCGGCCCCGTTTGCCCTGGAGAAAGTGCAGACGCACGCATTTGGCCTGATGCCGTCCATTTCTTTTGGCCATCTGACCGTTTTTTCCTACATTTGCAGGGAAGGGCCACGCTATAAGAAAGATATACAAAATGAGACACATCTTGCTGGCAGAGGATGAGCCGGGCATCGCCGACTTCGTCAGTCGCGGGCTGGAGAGCTTCGGCTACGGAGTAGACTGCGTGCAGCGGGGCGACGAGGCATGGCAGCGGCTACAGGAGCGCCGGGACTACGACCTGGTGCTACTCGACATACGCATGCCAGGCATGACGGGCCTCGACGTGTGTCGCCGTCTGCGCGAGCGTCAAGGCTACGCGCTGCCCGTACTGATGCTCACTGCACTGGACACCACCGACGACATCGTGCTGGGCCTGCAAGCGGGCGCGGACGACTATATGGTCAAGCCGTTCAGGTTTACCGAACTGCTGGCACGCATCGCTGCCTTGCTGCGACGTGCGGACAGCTATCGCCGGGCAGCTCCCGTGAGCCTCGACGGACTGAGTATCGACGCCGCCTCCCACAAGGCACGGCGAGAGGGCCGCGAGGTGGACCTGAGTGTCAAGGAGTACCGCTTGCTGGAGTACATGATGCGCCACAAGGGCGAGACGCTGACGCGGCGGCAGCTGCTGCGAGACGTGTGGGACAAGGACTTTGACACCAATACTAATGTAGTGGACGTTTACGTGCGTTACCTGCGACAGAAGGTCGACGAAGGCTTTGACCGCAAGCTTATCCACACGGTGGTGGGCGTGGGCTATCGCTTTGGGGAGGAGGCTTGATAATGAAGACAGGACACAAGATCTCGCTTATCTATTCGGGCATCACCATCGGGCTGCTGCTCGTGGCAGGGCTAATCTTTTACCTCTTCAGCTCTGACTATATCCGCCATCTCTACTTCCACTATATGGAGGAGAAGGCTCACGCAGTAGCCGAGGAGAAGTTTTCCAAGGACGAGCTCGACCCCGTGAAATACCGCAATGTGGTTCTGCGCCGCAAGCACTCCATCCCTACGTCGCGCGAGCTTTTTGTCAGCGTCAACAACAGGAAACAGGCGCAGCGGACGCTCGCTGTCTACCTGACCGAAGACCAGATACGGCGGCTCTACGCCAATCAGACGGTCAACTTTGAGCATGGCGAGGAGGTAGGCACGGCCTTCATCTACTACGACAATACGGGCACCTTTGCCGTCATCGTACTGAGCCGCAACCCCTATGGCGCCGACATCGCCCACACGCTGCGCTGGGCTCTGCTACTGCTAGTGCTCGTCTCGGCCGCCGTGCTCTGGCTCATCAGCCGCCTCTACGCCATACGCATGCTCGACCGCATCGACCGCGACTACCAGACAGAAAAGATGTTTGTCAACAATGCCTCCCACGAGATTAACAATCCGCTGACCGCCATACAGGGCAAGTGTGAGGTAGCCCTGCTCGCCGACCGCACGGTGCCCGAGTACAAGGAGACGCTGCGCAGCATTGCCCAAGAGACGGACCGCGTGGTCGCCATCATGCGAGAATTGCTCCGGTTTTCCCATGTCAGGAGAGGCGATATCATGGAGGAACGGGAGCCCGTCAAGATAGCCCCGCTGGTGAAGTCTGTCGCCGACGAGCAGTGCTCGGTCACGTGTCAGGACGACTTCACCGTGATGGGCGACGCCAGTCTCCTGCGCATCGCCTTTCACAACCTCGTCAGCAACGCCCTCAAGTATTCTGACGGCAAGCCTGTCAGCGTGACCGTCGCCGACCGCCACGTCGTCATCTGTGACCAAGGCATCGGCATACCGTCAGATGACATGGCCCATGTCTTTGAGCCCTTCTACCGCGCCTCCAATACGGGCAGCGTAACAGGCCATGGAGTCGGTCTGGCACTCGCCAAGGCAATCCTCGACAAGCATGGCGCACGCGTCAAGGTGAGTTCGAGACAAGACAAGGGCACCACAGTCTGTGTCAGTTTCAAATAAGCCCTTGAGCGGTCTTCCGTTTTTCCACTCCTTCAAAACTCCCGCACAGCCTTTAGCTGCCCTTAGGCCGCCTCTTAAGCCGTAAAGTCAGCAAGAAACGGCTTTTTCTTTTAACGGACAGATACTATCTTTGCAGCCGTAACAATTAACAAGGCTTATTCTCACTCATACACACATCATGCCGGACTACAATTTTGATTGCATCGCTGAGGCCATCCGATACATCGAGGCCCACAGGCAGCAGCAGCCGTCGCTGGACGACGTGGCGGCACATGTCTGTCTGAGTCCCTTTCACTTTCAGCGCATGTTTAAGGCATGGGCAGGCATCAGCCCAAAGCAGTTTTTGGAATACCTCAATGTAGAGTATGCCAAGAGGATACTCCACGAGGAGCATACGTCTCTTCTCCTGACGGCCGAAAAGACGGGACTCTCGAGCCCAAGCCGTCTCTACGACCACTTCATCCACATTGAGGGCATGACACCGGGAGAGTACCGCAGCGGAGGTGCAGGACTGCAGATGCACTATGTGTACGCCAACTCGCCCTTTGGCCAAGTCATCATCGCCTCGACCGACAAGGGAGTTAGCTATATCGCCTTTGTCGACAGGAGCAAGGAGGAAGCGCTCAAGACGCTGCAAAAGGCTTTTCCACGCGCCACGCTGTGTCAGCAGGCCGATGAGCACAACTCCCGCGCAGCCCAAGTATTCCAACTCGACTGGGACGATGTGGGCACGATACGCCTGTACCTCAAGGGCACAAAGTTCCAATTGAAGGTCTGGGAGACGCTGATCAAGGTGCCGGCCGGCCGCCTCACCACCTATCATCAGCTCGCACAGTCCATCGGCCAAGACAAGGCTTCGCGAGCAGTAGGTTCGGCAGTGGCCAGCAATCCCGTAGCGGTACTCATCCCCTGCCATCGCGTCATACGCTCTACGGGCTGTCTGGGCAATTACCACTGGGGACCGGAGCGCAAGGCAGCCATCATCGGCTGGGAGGCAGCCAAGGCCGCGAAGCCTGAGGCCCACATAATTCCGCCCAGACGGGACAAAAGCCGGAAGATATGATACGGAACTCTTAGAGCAGCCAAAAGCTGCGCGAGAGCCTAAGAATCCACGTAAAATCATCGGACAGCAAATCTCCACCAAGGCCAACCAGACCATCTGGGACCGAATGGTGGCAGGCTTGGGAGCCATCACCCCGCGTGTCATCAGCAATCTGTCACCGGAGGCCTTGCAGCAGTATGGTCTCTCGTGGCGCAAGGTGGGATACATCAAGGAAGTAGCAGACCGCGTGTACAACGGGTCGCTACAGCTGGACGAACTGCCGGCGAAGAGCGACAGCAAGGTGTGCCGTTTGCTCTCTTCGCTGCCCGGCATCGGTAAGTGAACGGCTGAGATGCTGATGCTCCACTGCATGCAGCGCAGCGACATCTTGAGCTGGGACGACCTGGCCATCATAAGGGGCATGAGAATGCTCTATCGGCACAGAAAGATTGACCGCAAACTCTTGCGCTACAGACGCAGATACTCGCCCTATGGCTCTGTAGCCAGCATCTATCTCTGGCAGATATCGGCAGGCGACATCCCCAACCTCACCGATCCCGCCGAGAGGCCACGGGCATCCCGAGGGCAGCTTTAGGGCTGTCAAAGAGCGACCTAAGAGAAGCCTAAGGATCCACGTATCACGCCGTCTGGTTTGCGCTTCAGTCTGAACGGCAGTCAAAGGGCAACCAAAGGCTACACGGAAGCCCAAGGCTTCACGTAGTTTCCCCTTGACAGGGCAATCCCGGAAGGGCATGAATCGCGCAGCTTTTGGCCGCCCTTAGGCGGCCAAAAGGTTGCTACTTGCTGCGCCAGAGACCGTGCAGATTGCAGTACTCGCGGGCATAGACCTCTGTGGCATCCGTCTTAAACTCAGCCACTGGGCGGTCTGTCGGTGTAAGGTACTTGCGGAGCACCTCATTGTCCGACGTGATCAGCTCTATCCACTGGATATAGTGCGCCTCGGTCATGGGATGCTCGACCTCACCTACTGTGACGCGATAGCCGCCCTCTATCTTCTCCACGATGGGCACATGCTTCTCTGTAGCGGCATCAGTATTATTTTCCCTCAGGAGCTTGAAGCCACACAGTTCCTTGTCCGTCGGGACCACCACCTCTACGATATTGCCACACTCGGGGCACTTGTAAATCTCATTTCTCTTTGCCATGTCTGATTGTTTTTATGAAGTTATATTGATTCGACTGGTCAAAGATAAGGCTTTTATCATGATACCGCAAATTTATAGCCTTTCTTTTTGATGCTCTCGACTATCTTTTTGTCATCGATATACTATATTTATGCCCTGCTCCATACTATGACCTTGTCAGCATGCTATCTTCAGCAGGCAAACAGTCCTCTTACCTGATACCGTACTGACTTTCAGACAGCTAAATCCGATACGCCATGCACAGGCTATAATATCCGAGGTATCATATTTTCGTCGAAAGATACAGGCCAGACGTCGAAAACTATTGGTATCTTTGTTTTCCCAATCATAACTTTATAGTGTCTAACATGGATAAGCCCAATACTTTTCCAAATTTCAAACAAATTTCAAAGACATGCCTCTACGAAGCATCCTATTTATGGGCACATTACTCTTAGCGTTGACGCTTCAAGGTCAGCCCATCTGTGTCACATCGGTTGACACCCTTAGTCGCCAGAATTCTGCCGCCCGACCTGACTCTATCAATATGATCCACGACTCTGTCCGGATAGACTCAGCTGCAATGGCTCGCATGATCCATCTGCAGGGCGCAACGGTCACTGCGCAGAAGCGGTTGGTCAAGATGGAGACCGACAAGGTGACCTACCAGATCAAGGACGACCCCGATGCCCAGCACTCTAGCCTGCTCGACATGATGCGCCGTGTCCCCATGGTCACCGTAGACGGGGAAGATAAGGTGAGTGTCAAGGGCTCGCAGGCCTACAAGGTCTATGTGGATGACAAACCGAGCCCTTTCTTTCAGAACAATCCTTCCCAGGTCATGAAGATGCTCCCCGCGAGCCAGGTCAAGGACGTCGAAGTCATCACCAATCCTGGTGCCAAATATGACGCGGACGGCATGGTCGTCATCAATATCCATATGAAGTCGGCGGCTGACAGCCAGATGAATGGCACTTACGGCACCATTCGTCTCGATGGCAACACCAGGGAACCCAATGGCAGCGTCTCCGTCGGCGGTCAGCAAGGCAAACTCAACTACAATGCCACGGCCAGTACCGTCTACAGTATGACCGACGGGCTGCGCATCCACATGGACCGCTCCTCTTGGGATGCCGCCGGCAACGAGACTCCCTTTAGCCTCGACCTACGCCAGCATAGCCGCACACCTATGACGATGGGCAATCTCAGTATGGGTTACCAGCTGGATTCTATGAGCACGACCAACCTGGGCATTAACTTCATGAACTTCAACTCTCGCGGCCATGGGTACAATAACATCCGCCTCGGCGCGCTCGACTATACCGAGCGGACCCGCAGCCACACGCGCAGCACCAATCTATCGGTCAATGCTGATTACCGACGCTACTTCAACCACGCCCGCACCCACCACTTGACGCTGTCGTACCTCTTCAGCACCGCGCCCGGCAGGTCCAGCAACTTCAATCAGCCCCAAGGCCTCGACTCCATCGTGACGCGCGACGACCACAACCACAGCCGCACGCTTGAACAGACAGGCCAGATAGACTATGTCGTCCCGCTGACCAAACAGCAGACACTCAGCATCGGCACTAAGTACACCAACCGCCAGACACGCAGTGATGCCGACTATGCCTCAACCAATCAGGAGCGAAATTACCGTCACCAGAACGATATCCTTGCCGCCTACAGCGAGTACGAGGGCACTTACGGCAAATGGAAGACCAAGGAGGGTCTGCGCCTCGAGCAGACCTGGGAACATCTCAACACCCAAGACGGCACCCGTATCCACTCCGACTTCACCAGTCTCGTGCCCTCAGCCAATCTCTCCTACAATATCTCCGCAATGCAGAATATCGGCATCACCTACGGAATGCGCATTTCCCGTCCAGGCATCAGCTATCTCAACCCTTACCGCGACCAGACCGTCACCAGCATCGTCTCTTATGGCAATCCCGACCTCGACATCGTCAAGACCCATCAGCTGGGTGCTGTCTACAATCTATTCACACCCAAGTTTCTCCTGTCAGCCAATCTCTCCTACGATTTCTCCTCCAATGGCATTGACCAATATGTCTTTTACCAAGACGGACTGCTTAACGCCACATTTGGCAACATCACCAAATCGCGCAATCTCAACTTGACCCTCTTCTCCACGATCACCGTCTCGCCCAAGGGCAAACTCATCCTCAATCTCACCAACCGCTACACCGACCTGCGCAGCCAGTCACTCAATGCCAAGCGGAGCGGATGGACACTTAGCGGCTCGGCCGGCCTGCAGCAAGAGCTGCCTTGGAAGTTGCAGATGAGCGCCTTCTACTTTGGCAACAGCCGAAACTATACCTTGCAAGGATGGAGCTCCGGATTTTCAATCGGCATGCTCTCCCTATCCAAGAAGCTGATGCACGACCGTCTCAACGTGACGCTGCAAGGCATGTCTCCCATTGGCCACGGCGTCCACCTGGTCATCCGCAATCATACCAGCGGACAAAACTTCCGCAACAGCACTTACCTCCGCATCCCCATCGCCCGCATAGGGCTCAGTGTGACTTACAACTTCGGCAATCTCAAGCTGCGCAAGCAAAGCCACGAGTCCAGCATACAGAGCGATCTCATCGAGAAACAAAGCGGGACGCCGGGCATCGGCAACGTTCCTCAAGCCAACTAGACCTATGACCCGCAAAACAGAAATTAAGGTCTTGTCATCCAACTGGCCGCCCTGATTGCTCCAGCAGCGTCAACGGTCACGGCGGTCCATACAGGAGGCTTATCGTCAGAAAACTATGATGGTCAGAATAGGAAGTAAAAAGGGAAGAGTAAGAAATCTTATCGTTTTATATTTTGCTATTATCGCTTAAACTCTGTATATTTTCGGCGACAGGAGAATCCGTCAACTTCGCCAAGCGAAAGGACGCACAACTCGCCGATGCACACTTGATGGCCGCATTTGCCTGGAAGCACAGCGCGACACAGCAGGAGATGACCAAGGCCCTAATCGATATACGCAAGAGTCTGTGGCGTTGGGACTATGCCATGACCTCCCACGGCACGGCCCCACATGCGCCGCAAGAATGCATGAGACTCCTCTCCGACACCATGATGTATGCCAAAGACGCACAGCTGGAGTGCCAGAAGATAGCCGGTCTACACGGATGGATGGGCAATATCCCTCTGTCCAGCATCTCCACGCACGAAAATGCGGCCAAGTATATCGGGCCGGACATGAAGTCCCTGTGCAAGCAGAAGCAGGATTTCATCGACACAGTCGTACCTCGCTGGATCAAGGATGTGAAGAAGAATAAACAGGTTATTTCCCAACCCGTATAAATGGCGTACATGAACCTCCATGATGGCCTCGGACAGCGATGCGGCCGCATTACGGCCGGGGGAGCGTCCGGCTTAAAGCATCGCTAAACAAATGTGGAACAGACCTTATTCCTTTAAGGAAGGATCCGCCATCACCCTAGGGCTCATACTCACGGACATATTGCTCCAGCTGAGTATAGGTCCGCTGGATGGAGACGTCTTGATGTAGCCGGCCAATCTCATTGTGCTGGCATTGTTTGTATGTATCCTCATCGCTCTCCATCTGCTACGCAAGCGCAGCTATTTTATCAGGTTTATGACCACTGGGGGAGCTGCCGTGCCCGCCCTGATAGGTGTACTGCTGCTTACGCTCATCATGGGCCTGACACGTCAAGTGGAACAAACAGCGCCTCCGGCAGATCCGCTGGCGTTTACCAAGATGCCGGAGAGTTGGCCCTTCATCCTACTCTACATCTGGATGACCGCCATCGTGGGAGAGGTAAGTCTCGTGCAGATCGCCCATCCCTCGCGACGTAATGTCTGCTCCCTGCTCAGTCATCTGGGACTGTTTGTCGCGCTCACCTGCGGCTCCCTGGGCAGCGCCGACATGCAGCGTCTGAAGATGTACTGCGAGCTAGGGCAGCCCGAGTGGCGTGGCCTCGACGCATGGGACAATGTGCACGAGTTGCCCTTGGCCGTGGAGTTGCAAAAATTCATCATCGACGAGTATTCTCCCAAGCTGATAGTGGTAGACCATGCGGGCAAGGCCCTGCCTTACGACAAGCCGCAAGTCTTGGAAGTGGCACAGGGAGTAACGGGCGGCCACCTGCTCGGATGGGATATCAAGATTGAGAAACAGATAGCCAATGCCATGCCGGTACCGCTGGTCAGGAGGACAGAGAGCATGCCTCGGGAAATAGCGAGCCGTATACAAATGGACACCTTGGGACTCGCCTCCAACAAGGAGGACTACACCGCCACATCGCTACCAGGTACAGAGTGCGCCCTGCTAGTCTGCGCAAGGCGCGCCGGCCAGCCACGAGAGCGTGTGGCCAAAGGCTGGGTCACTTGCGGAAGCTATCAGTTCATGTATCAGGCGCTGCCGCTGGATGCCGGCCACTCACTGGTCATGGCTTCCCGTGAGCCTAGCCGATACGCCTCCCAAGTGACCATCTATACCGAGGACGAGCAGGTGATACAAGGAGAAATAGCAGTCAATCATCCCCTAACGGTCAAAGGCTGGAAAATCTACCAGCTGAGTTATAATCAGCAAATGGGAAAATGGAGCACACTAAGCATTCTGGACATCTATTGTCTCTTTGACCTTGCTGTTATAAGCCTTCAGTTCAGACTGAGACTGTCTGATTTCCTTATTTATATTGCGTAGGTCGGACGGATTGTAATTTTTTGTATCCAGCAAGTCCTGTTTTTTCTTTTTCAAGTCATCCAGGTTCTGCTTCATTTTCTTCAGCTCGTCCTGCGCAGACTGCGCGTTGAGCGTGACGATTGTTTCGAAGGTCTGTTGATTGCGTGCCATAAAAAATGCTACCTTAGGTTTTAGCCCAAAGGTAGCATTTCCCTAGTATTTTAAAAAACACTATATTATAACTTCATTATATCCTTAAATGCCTTTTTTATTCTTTCCCTTTCCTCTTTGTATAATTTTTTATTTATTTCATGTCTACTTTTTAGTTCCCAATATTTTCTTTCGGATTCTTCTTTATCATCTATTTTCCTAGTAGCAAGGAAGACGATGAGCCAAGAGAACATCAATATGAAGAAGAATTCCATAGCTTTACAATTACTATTATCCATTGCAAACATAATCAATACTTTCCATATAAACAAGTTTTCAGCCAAGTTTTTGCAGAGAAAACGAAAAGCCTTATAAAAACCGCCCACGCATCATCACGACGCATGGGCGGCCACTACTCACTTGTTATCAGTCAAAAGAGTAATTAATGATAGAAATAAAACTACGGTTTATCAAACACTTCAAATCATTTTCTAAGTATGACGTAAATACAACTAATACCTAGCAGTATAGCCATAGACCCTAACCACATCAGACATTTTTGCCACCATTTTAGTTTGTTTTCCACTTTTGTCTGTGTGACAGTTTTGGTAACAATGCACGGCACCGAATCTTCTTTGACTATGTAGATTGGCTCGTACGCAACCCGTGGCTACCTACAGTCTATCTGGGCATACTGCTCATTGGCATCGGCGCCCTCGGCATGCTGTTCCGTTGCCCCAAGGCCAAGGCTACGGATACCTGTGAGAGAGCCACGACAGACCATCAACCGCCACAACACCCGACCGAACGCACCAGATGATTTGGAACTACTTCATATACTTTGCAATAGTCTCCCTATTTGCATGGAGTGCCGGCGCACACTTGGCATGGCGGAGCAAACGCGGCGCAGCCATGTTGGTGACCGACATCGGTCTGGCCGTCTTCTCCGTTTATATCATCCTGCTATGGCATGCACTTGGACATCCGCCATTGCGCACGATGGGAGAGACGAGACTTTGGTACAGCTTCTTCCTTCCTCTGGCAGGACTCATCGTCTACTGGCGATGGCACTACAAGTGGATACTCACCTTCTCCACCGTACTGGCCACTGTATTTATCGTCATCAATATCCTGAAGCCCGAGATACACAGCAAGTCGCTCATGCCCGCCTTGCAGAGCCCGTGGTTTGCCCCTCATGTCATCGTCTACATGCTGGCCTACGCCATGCAAGGCGCAGCCTTTGTCTTAGCCGTCTATCTGTTTCTCAAGAAGCCTGGCCTCTCAGGCAAATGGAACAGAGAGATGAATATCACAGACGATCTCGTGACAGCAAATTACGCCCTTCTCACGCTAGGTATGCTGATGGGCGCGCTATGGGCCAAGGAAGCCTGGGGACACTACTGGAGTTGGGACCCCAAGGAGACGTGGGCCGCCATCACATGGCTTTCCTATCTGGTCTACATCCACTACCGACACGCAGCACCCGCCCGCCCCAGAGCCGCACTGTGCATCGTAGTCGTCACCTTCTGCCTCTTGCAGATGAGCTGGTGGGGCATCAACTATCTCCCCTCAGCCCGTGGCGCCAGCATCCACACCTACTCCATGTGATTATCCTTCTTATATAGAAGCAAAAGTCTCCTCATATGGTCTCCCCGAGCCAAGTCATCTGTGACGACGGACCCTTGCCGTCAAATTGCTCGAGACTTATATCTCGCGTCTTCCCGCCATTAATCTCAGCGCCACCTCTGACGACTTCACACAAGCGCTGAACATGATACGCGGAGCCTTATGCTCCCGCCAGACACGTATCATCTTTACCACAGCCTTTGCCCAGTACGCGCTAGAAGACTATGAGGTCTCCGCAATAGACTTTCTGCTCAAGACGATACAGTTTCCCAAATTTTGCACCACCATCGACAAGGCCGACTAGCAATACGTTGCGGACACGTCTGTTGCAGGAATGCGTGATTCCACAAGCGGGCTCCTCTCTATCCTCTCTCCCATCTGCTTCTCCTGGGCCACAACGCGTCATGACCGCAAAATCGCAGAGATATCCACCCTAGAGTCTGACCAAGACAAAAGGGCCAGCCCTGAAAATTCAGAGGGCTAACCCTTATAGAGCTGCTGGTATGTATTCTACTGACAGAACTTATCTTCGCGTTCCAGCAAGCTGGCTCTACACTAAGCGTAGACGGCGTGCTGTCCAGCAAGTAGCGTATTGGCCATCAGCATGCAGACCGTCATGGGACCGACACCGCCGGGCACAGGCGTGATGTAGCTACACTTGGGTGCTACACTGTCAAAATCGACATCACCCTGGAGACGATATCCTCTCTTACGGCTGGCATCAGGTACGCGGGTTGTCCCCACGTCTATGACCACAGCACCCTCCTTGACCATGTCGCCGGTGACAAAAGCAGGCTGGCCAATTGCGGCAATGAGAATGTCGGCACGCTGACACTCTGCCTTGATATCGGGCGTGTGGCTGTGGCATACGGTCACCGTACTGTCGCCATAGGCCTTCTGCATCATCAATTGGGCCATGGGCTTGCCAACGATGTTGCTACGGCCAAGAATGACACAGTGCTTGCCGCTCGTCTCAATATGGTAGCGGCGGAGAAGTTCGAGGATTCCTTTGGGCGTGGCAGAGACGAAGCAAGGCAATCCGATGGCCATACGGCCGACATTGATGGGATGAAATCCGTCGACATCCTTATGGTAGTCAATGGCCTCGATGACCTTCTGCTCGTCGATGTGAGGCGGCAGAGGCAACTGCACGATAAATCCGTCGACATCGGCATCATGATTGAGTTCGTCAACCTTGGCCAACAGTTCGGCCTCGGTCACATCTGACTCGAAGCGGATGAGCGAACTCTTAAATCCGCATACTTCGCAAGCCTTGACCTTATTGGCTACATAGGTCTCGCTGCCGCCGTCATGGCCTACGAGGATGGCTGCCAGATGGGGGCGTTTGCCTCCTTTTGCGACAATCTGGTTGACTTGCTCTGCGATTTCGGCCTTTATGGCAGCGGCCGTAGCTTTTCCGTCTATGAGTTGCATCGTGGAATTAAAAATTTGTATGCCCCTAAGGGCCGATTGTACTTGTGTATATGTATCTAAGCAGGCTTACTTCTGGTGAGGCATATTGCCGAGACCGGGCATTCCGGGACGCATTCCCTTGAGGCCCTTCATGCCTTGCATGGCACCCATAAAGTGCTTGTCGCTGACCATCTTCATCATCTTGCGGGTCTGGTCAAAATTTTTGATAAGGCGGTTGACCTCCTGCAGCGTGTGACCTGAGCCGCGGGCGATACGGTTGCGACGGCTCTGATTAAGCACCTCGGGATGCTCACGCTCATAGGGTGTCATGCTGTAGATAACGCTCTCGATGCTCTTGAAGGCATCGTCGTTGATATCCACATCCTTGATGGCCTTGCCTACACCGGGGATCATGCTAGCCAGTTCCTTGAGGTTACCCATCTTCTTAATCTGCTGAATTTGGGAGAGGAAGTCGTTGAAGTCAAATTTGTTTTTGGCAATCTTGCGCTGGATACGATTGGCTTCCTTCTCGTCATAGACCGCTTGGGCGCGCTCCACGAGACTGACGACATCACCCATACCGAGGATGCGGTCGGCCATACGATTGGGATGGAAGACATCGATTGCCTCCATCTTTTCACCGGTACCGATAAATTTGATTGGCTTGTTGACCACATTGCGGATTGACAGGGCTGCGCCACCGCGGGTGTCGCCGTCGAGCTTGGTCAGTACAATACCCGAGAAGTCAAGTCGGTCATTAAATTCCTTGGCCGTGTTGACAGCGTCCTGACCCGTCATCGCATCAACGACAAAGAGAGTCTCGTCAGGTTGCAGTGCCTGCTTGAGACTCGATATCTCCTGCATCATCTGCTCGTCGACAGCAAGTCGGCCGGCGGTATCGACAATGACGAGGTTGTAGTCCTTTTGCTTTGCCTCGCGGATAGCATTTTGGGCAATCTCTACGGGATTCTGATTGCCCGGCTCGCTATATACAGGCACGCCAATGCTTTCGCCGACCACTTTAAGCTGGTCAATGGCAGCAGGACGATAGACATCGCAGGCCACAAGAAGCGGGTTACGATGCTTCTGCGTCTTCTGCCAGAGCGCTAGCTTCCCGCTAAAGGTCGTCTTACCCGAGCCCTGCAATCCCGACATCAGAATAACTGCCGGACGGTGCTCGAGTACCAGATCGCTGGCCTCGCTACCCATGAGACGTACCAATTCGTCGTGTACTATCTTGGTCAGCAGTTGCCCCGGCTTGACAGCTGTCAGCACATGTTGTCCCATTGCCTTCTGCTTAACCTCGTCGGTAAAGGCCTTGGCGACCTTATAATTAACATCGGCGTCAAGCAGTGCGCGGCGGATGTCCTTGAGCGTCTCAGCTACATTGATATCTGTGATGCGGCCTTCGCCCTTGAGGAGTTTGAAGGAGCGTTCGAGCCGTTCGGATAGGTTTTCAAACATAGTCTTCGGATGTAAGTATAAGTATCTGATTCTTTTTTAGTGGTGCAAAGTTACGAATAAGCGAGGGGAAAGCTGGAAAAAGAAAATGAAATTTTCCTTTTTCGCCTCTCTTAGACCCAAATAGCCGATCTGTGAAGTGACGGATCAAGCATAAAATCTTAGGGCCATCCAGCATTTTGAGTGATATGGCCCTCTGTAAGGGAGAATTTCTGAGGATAAAGCTATTTGTTTTCATCATTGCTCGTCCAATTTCAGACTAACGATCACAATTAAAATGGCATTTAGGCCGACGGCGCAGAGGATCGAGGCTCTGGGTCGTGGACTACATGGGCCAGCAATTCACGGAAAAGATATTAGACGAGGGAGATTTGCAAAGGAGAGAAATAGCTGGCGTTCAAAAAATGTGTTATCTGAGTTTCACGCCTCCCTTAAAAGCCAATATACTAGAAACATCGTTAAGGATTGTGATGTCTCTTGGCTATCTATCGGTATGTCCGTAAATTTGCGATATTATGTTGTTTAGGGCACGAACTAGACGAATCTCATCACGATTTCTGTTGGCAGTATACCTGTCAATGGTCGTCCTGTCGTGTCTGCACGTGCACCATCCACAAGGTACACGCTCGTTAGTAACGACTTTTACCGTTCATCATTAGCAGAACGGTGAGCAATCTCTTTTTGATGGACAGACTTGTCCGTTCTGCCAATTTCTTTCTACGCCCTATCTTGGGGCTACAGTCCTCAGTTTTGGATTCTTTCCCATGGTACTGTGGTCTGCATGCTGCAAGATAATTGTAAGAGAATATAGGGGTGAGAAAGAAGTACTATCATTAAGGGGGCCTCCTGCTCTATAGATTGATAATCAATAGCGTGGCAAATTACTTATCTGCTGCATATCTGTCCTGTTTTTTATAGAAGACAAGGGCTTGTGTAGTGGTACCTCTTTTGTGCATCCCAGTATGAATCAAAGATGTTTTCATATTGCAGGATGGCGCATGTCAAGTTATTAATCTATCCCGTATGCTTTTCAAATTACGATTGGAGACGGGGACTTATTATGTCAATTTTTATGAAAAATATATTTATCATGCTGCTGAGCTTTATATGGGCTCTCTCAGCATATCCTGCTCCCATAGTGGGAACAGCTCATCTGTCAGGTCATATTACGGATGCCATAGATGGTGATACCCTTAGCGGCGGCGTCGTAACTATTCCTGAACTTCAAATGTCAACCACGACTGATATTAATGGTCGATATCAGTTTTCTTCATTGCCTGCACGCACTGTAACCGTACAGGTGAGTTATCTCGGCCACCAGACGCAAGCCAGAAAGGTCAATCTTGCGACGGTTACCACGGCCGACTTTGTGATGAAAGAGCAGAATGCCGAACTGGGAGAGGTGGTCGTAACTGCCCCCACCGGTAAATCTTTGCTTCGCGATTCTCCATCGCCAATTAGCATCATCTCTGCTGATCAGCTCACGGCTACGTCTGCTACAAATGTGATTGACGCGCTGAGTCACGAGCCGGGTGTCCCGCAGGTCACTACAGGCGGTGGTATCTCCAAACCGGTCATCCGTGGTCTTGGTTTTAATCGCTTGCTCGTCGTTAACGATGGCGTTCGCCAGGAAGGCAATCATGCGAAGTAGCCTACAGTTTGCCCATCTTCCACGATTTGGCAGCAAAAATATTCTCAAATGTTTGGGATGAAAGAGAATTATTTGTACTTTTGCACCGCTTTTGAAACCAGAAGCACACTCATGGTGGGTGTAGTTCAGTTGGTTAGAGCGTCAGATTGTGGTTCTGAATGTCGTGGGTTCGAGTCCCACCCCCCACCCTTCCGATAATCCCTGTAATCATTGAGATTGCAGGGGTTTGTAGTTTAAACACTAATTGTCATTTTTGGGAATTATAAATTTTGGAAATAAAATCGCCGACAAATCGCCGACAAAAAAAATATATACTAATATGGCAACACTTACAATAGAGATTAAGAGGCTCTGAGGTGGCATCCAATGGAAAGAAGGTGGAAAGGGAAGAAATAAAAAGCCGCCCGCATTCTCATGCAGACGGCACAAAGAGTTCATTATTGAAGCACGAAGCATTCAATCTCCTATCAATAGACGCTCGCCTTTTCCAATCTCTTGGCAAGCGATTTGATTCCTTCCAATATTTGCTCCTTCCGTTCCTGGCTCGGCTTCCTCACGCCAATGGCATATTGGCGCATTACCGCCGGGCTGATACCTATTTCCCTTGACACGCCTGCGACATTGATAAAGTCGTAGTAGTTAAACAGCGACCCGACATCAAAGGTGTAGTCAATGTCAATGTCAGTAGCCTCAACACCTTCCTCTTTTAAGTCAGCCTTAGTTTCCTCCCAGCCTCGAAGCATATCGGCAATGGCTGCCCTTGCCGTATTGCCTTGGCCAAGCACACTTGCATTTACGCTTTTTACTTTCATGTAGCAGGAGAAGTTCCTTTCGCCTACCTCTCGCTCTACTCTTGCGATTACATTTTCCATATCATTTTGACATTTACTATTCAATAAAAGCTCTATCACATCCGTACCCATTCAGTGAAGAGATACCACCATCCATCCTTGGATAGTGGCTCTCTTTTAACTCGGAAGGTCACCAAGAATACAATTTTGCTGTCTTATCTTTGATTTCCTTGCTTCCGTGCCTCGGGATGCTTGTTCTTGTCCCAGTCTTGGAGGTTATCCAAATGTCATGCGAAAAACCGAGTCTTTTCAACAGACAACATGCTTTTTTTAACACTCGAATTACTCTAATTGTTTTTATGACGTAAAAGAATCTGTTGTCTTAATAAGACAGATATAACAAAAATGCAATCATTTATCAAATGTTCACCCAATTATTTTTACTGATTACCAGATTCTTAACATATTAAACGTGCATTTCATGATTGACAATCTTCAAAATATCCTTTCCTATGCGACTTATCCCAAATAGACTGAGCAGGGCCTTCTCCCGGCGTCACAATACGCTTTCTGTACATCAGGAAAATGGGTATGATAGCTAGGCAGAGACCCTTTCATCATTACCTCCGAAATGCCACAGCCCCGAGAGCGAACCATCTCCATCCGCCCCATCGACTTTGTTGTGCAGCCCCTTCTTTACCAACTGGGCGATATCCTTAATCGTATGTTTTGGAAATATCCTCCACAAAGGAGGAAACAGTCCGTATGCGGCCCGCCTCTCCGGATAGTTCCGAATTTGGATAATCAAAATTGTTTTTATATAATAAATTCGGGATTTTGCCCTGAACAGGTCCGATATTGTGAAGACAAGTCGCCTTGTTCGCACTACAAAGTCGGATGTAGTTTAAACTAGGTCGGACTTAGTTTAAACTGGAAAGCGAGTTGCTAACGCCTGACAGCCAGCTAGTTACAAGAAAACAAAATCTTGTTTATAATTCATTGGGCTTCAACAAGTTGCAAAGGTATTTTTGGAGAATTTTCGTCTTTTTCTCTTCAGCGGAAATCCGAGAATCTTCTTTCAATTTTTTATATAAATAATATTTTCTCCCATGAGTCATCGGCAAGGCGAGTTGCCCGCATTATCGACTCGACATCTTACGGGAAGGCTACGGCGGGGTACAGGTGAAACTTCCGATAATGGCAGAGCCGCAGAAAAGGGTGGCCAGCCAAAAAGAAGAGGTATCGGGCGTGCGAGGGAGGAGCATTGGGGCCAGGGAGATTCGACGTGCTGCGGTGGAGCGCAATATAGGCAGCAAGGAGAGGCAGCGTGGCAGCGAGGAAAGGTGATTGAGACTTCGTCCAAGCTACTTCACTTGATGGGCCAATGAGAGAGCGCCCACTGCGCACGCCTGCCTGCTAATCGGTCTTGGGGCAGTAGATAACCCCTCTTGCGGACATTCAATAGGCGGCGAGATGAGTTTGCTCCCCCCCTGATTCTCAGCTAAACTTATTTCTGTTCCCCATCTCGGGAAGCGAGCTGCGAAGCGAAGCTCTGGCCGCCTTTCGCAGCAGACAGGCAGCAGTTGACTCACGACAAAAACCGTATGGGTCCTGACACGTCTCCAGCTCAGGGCTGCGAAGCTCACATAAGCGTGGCCTTACCTCTCTTGCCGCGCCTTGATACACAACGAAATCCGGCAGCAGACAGAACAAAAAGCAAATTTCATTTCTTTTTCCCGCTTTTCCAATCGTTTATTCGTAACTTTGTCCCCAAATATCTCCTGTCCGTCCGCACAAAAACGGCAGTAGACAAGCCAAAGAAAACTATCGAAATCAAAAATACTATTATTCTATTATGAGTGAACAGACTAGCAAAATCCAACATCTGGTAGACCTTCGCGAAAAAGCCCGTCTTGGTGGCGGCGAGAAGGCTATCGAGAAGCAGCATGCCAAGGGTAAACTCACGGCGCGCGAACGTATAGACTTACTACTTGACAAAGGCAGCTTTGAGGAAATGGACATGTTTAAGCTCCACCGTTGCCATAACTTCGGCATGGAGAAGAAGCAGTTCCTGGGCGACGGTGTAGTGGCCGGTTCAGGCACTATAGACGGCCGCTTGGTCTATATTTTCGCCCAAGACTTCACTGTCAACGGCGGCAGCCTCAGCGAAACCATGAGCCAGAAGATATGCAAAGTCATGGACCAGTCGATGAAGATGGGCGTGCCCTGCATCGGACTCAATGACTCGGGTGGTGCACGTATCCAGGAAGGCATCACTGCACTTGGAGGCTTTGGCGAGATATTCCAGCGCAATATTGAGGCCAGCGGTGTCGTACCTCAGATCTCTGCCATCTGCGGCCCGTGCGCCGGCGGTGCTGTCTACAGCCCGGCCATCACGGACTTTGTCTTTATGCTCAAGGGCGTCAGCAACATGTTCCTCACCGGTCCAAAAGTCGTCAAGACCGTGACAGGCGAGGAAGTGTCGGCCGAAGATCTCGGCGGTGCAAGCGTACACTCTACCAAGAGTGGCGTAGCCCACTTTACCGCAGACACAGAGGAGCAACTAGCTCAAAGCATCCGCAAGCTCCTCAGCTACCTGCCCCAGAACAATCTGGAGACGACGCCGCGCGTAGCCTGCGATGATCCCATCGACCGTAAGGAGGACAAGCTCAATGATATACTGCCTGACGATCCCAATCGCGCATACGATATGTACGAGATCATCAACGCTGTCATTGACAAAGGCAGTTTTATGGAAGTACATGAAAAATTTGCACGCAATATCATCGTAGGATTTGCCCGCTTCAATGGTCAGGCCGTCGGTATTGTGGCCAATCAGCCCAAAGTATTTGCCGGCGTGCTCGACTGCAACGCCAGCCGCAAGGCGGCCCGCTTCGTGCGCTTCTGCGATTGCTTCAATATCCCCATTGTCAGCCTCGTCGACGTACCGGGCTTCCTGCCGGGTACCGGACAGGAGTACAACGCCATCATTGACCACGGCGCCAAACTGCTCTTCGCCTATGGTGAGGCTACCGTGCCCAAGGTGACTGTAACCATCCGCAAGAGCTACGGCGGCAGTCATATCGTGATGGGCTGCAAGCAGCTCAAGGCAGACCGCAACTACGCATGGCCCTCTGCTGAGATGGCGGTCATGGGTGCCAGCGGCGCCGTAAGCATTCTCTATGGCAAGGCTGCCAAAGAGGCTGAGGATCCCAAGGCCTTCCTTGCTGAGAAGGAGAAGGAGTACGATAATCTCTTCACCAATCCCTACCAGGCTGCCAGCTTCGGCTACGTGGATGATGTCATTGAGCCCCGCAACACCCGCTTCCGCATCTGCCGCGCGCTGGCCGAACTGGATACCAAGCGCGAGTCCCGTCCTGCCAAGAAGCACGGCAATATACCTCTATAAGCGTCTTTGGCGAAACACTCTCATCCGCATCTGATCATCGACTATTCCCCGCCAAGCAATGCATAGACTGACACTGATTATCCTCGGGCTGCTGACTGCTGCTACAGTCAGCGGACAGGGGAATGCCTACTTGCGCATCAGCGAAGTGCAGACGCGCAACGTGTCAGGACTTGTCGACGAGTACGGGGCACGGCCGGGCTGGATAGAGATACTCAACACCAGCTGGGAGACCATCGATGTGGGAGGATGCTATCTGACGACAGACCCAAGCGTGACCGACAAGCGTCTCTCGGCCTTCCAGCGCGAGCAGCGCATGTCTCTCATTTCGCGTGGCGACCCGCGCACAAAACTGGGTCCCAAGCGGGCTATCGTATTCTATGCCGACGGGCAAACCAATAAGGGCACTTTGCACCTCAACTTCAAGCTCCATCCGGGCAGGGCTTGCTTTGTCGCGCTCTACGATGGCAATGGCGAGGAACTGTTGGACTCTGTCACCGTGCCAGCCCAGCTACAGACAAACCACTCATGGGCTGCCATGAGCCCTATCACTCACTGGGCGCCTCAGTGGATAGATTGTCCGCCGCAGCGCGTGACACCAGCCGTCATCAACAGCACCAGCAATCAAGTCAAGACCAAGGTGGAAGAGTTTAAGGAGCAAGACCCTTACGGTGTCGCCATGGCCCTTATGGGAATGGGAATCGTCTTCGCTTGTCTCACCCTGCTCTATCTCTGTTTTCAGCTTTTCAGCTACTTGATGACGCGCAACAGCCGTTGCAGCAAGACCTCTCCAACAGCACAGCCTCTTCCCCAAGGTGACTATCCTTCGCCGGAGGTACAGGCAGTCATCACTCTGGCACTCAGCCAGACAGATGCCACTATGGCTGTCATCGCCCTGGCGCTGAGGGACTATCTTGATATTCACGACCAAGAGAGCGGCGTTATCACTATCACGCCCCGAAACAGCCCTTGGACAGACCGCAGCGGGGAGATCTTAAGACGCAAACTTAATCCGTAAATTGTAAAACTAACTATGAGTGTACTAAAAATAAAATCAAAGAATCTCGACCTCGAATTGACCCTCGACGGAGACGAGACACAAGTGACAGGCGGCGCAAGCCAACCGTCCGGTAGCGCCCAAGACCAGACCAGCCTGCACGCTGCCCTCATCGCTCTGGCACTGAGTGATACGATAGGTGGCGAAGTACACGACACAGAGTCGGGTATCATCACCATCCAGCCTCATGTCTCCGAGTGGAGCAGCAAATCGTATGCTTTTACCAACAACCGAATCAAATAATCACCCAAAATGAAAGAATACAAATACAAAGTTAACGGCGTAGAATACACCGTCAACATCAACAGTATCCAAGACGGCAAAGCCCATGTCGTAGTCAATGGCACTCCATATGATGTAGAGATTGAAGGACAGGCACCCGCCGCCCAGCCTGCCGCTCCAGCCCCTGCCGCTCCGCAACCTGCAGCCGCCGCTCCCGCACCCAAGGCCGAGGAAAAGCCTGCTGCCCAGCCCGCTCCCGCACCTGCTCCTGCCGGAGGTTCTCCTGTCAAGGCTCCTCTGCCCGGCATCATCAATGACATCAAGGTCAAAGTCGGCGACCAAGTCCAGGCCGGACAGACAGTTGTCATTCTGGAGGCCATGAAGATGGAAAACGAGATTACAGCAGAGGCTGCAGGTACCGTCACCTCCATTGCCGTCAACAAGGGAGACAATGTGATGGAGGGCGCCGTGCTCGTTACCATCGGCTAGTCCCGTCACCGATAGACTGCAAGCAGCATGGACAGTCTGTGGTCCTTCATAGCCACCAAGTTGGCAGATTTCCTGACATATACAGGCTTTGCCTGCATGATGCCGGGCAATCTGGTCATGATCCTTGTGGGCATCCTATTTATCTGGCTCGCGATACGCAAAAATTTTGAGCCACTTCTGCTGGTGCCCATCGGATTTGGCATCATACTAGGCAATATCCCGTTTAAGGCCATCGGCCTCGAAATAGGTATCTATGAGGACAACTCCGTGCTCAACTTCTTCTACTCCGGCGTCGTCGACGGCTGGTACCCGCCGCTTATCTTCCTGGGAATCGGCGCCTTGACTGACTTCACCGCCCTACTGGCCAACCCCAAGCTATTGCTTGTAGGCGGTGCGGCGCAATTTGGCATCTTTGGCGCTTATATCCTCGCTGTCGCGTTAGGATTTGAACCCAATCAGGCAGCCAGTATTGCCATCATCGGAGGTGCCGATGGCCCCACGGCCATATTTCTCTCATCAAAGCTGGCCCCCAACTTGATGGGAGCCATTGCCGTATGCGCCTACTCCTACATGGCGCTGGTACCACTCATCCAGCCTCCTGTCATGCGTCTGCTGACCAATCAGCGCGAGCGTACCATCCACATGAAGCCCGCACGTCAGGTGTCGCAAAGGGAACGTATCCTCTTCCCCATCATAGGCCTGTTGATGACGACCTTTATCGTGCCCTCAGGCCTACCGCTGCTGGGTATGCTCTTCTTTGGCAACCTCCTCAAGGAGAGCACCCGCACAACCCGCTTAGCCAATACCGCAGGCAATGCGCTTAATGACATCGTTGTCATGCTGCTCGGCCTCACTGTGGGTTGCTCTACACAAGCTAGCGAATTCCTGACCAAGGATACGCTTTTCATCTTTGCCATCGGCGCGCTGTCCTTCATCATTGCCACAGCGTCAGGAGTGCTCTTCATCAAACTGATGAACGTCTTCCTGCCCGAAGGACGCAAGCTTAATCCGCTCATCGGCAATGCTGGCGTGAGCGCAGTGCCTATGTCGGCCCGTATATCCAATAAACTCGGATTGGAGTACGATAAGACCAATTATTTGCTCATGCACGCTATGGGCCCCAACGTAGCTGGCGTCATCGGCTCGGCCACTGCAGCAGGCGTATTGCTGGGCTTCCTCAATTAACCACTTCCCCGCATATGCTGAAAGTAGCCCACAAGATACTGTTTCTGATGCTGGTCGGCCTAGGTCTGTCGCTATCAAGTCAAGCTAAGACCAAACTCTGCATATGGTCTTACAACATGCTCTTTGAGCACCACGTGCCCGCAGACAGCGCCCAGCAGTGGGCCCAGAGGCTCCCCAACGCCTTGGCAAGTATCAAGCGATACAAGCCCGATATCATTGGATCACAGGAGCTTCAGACCTATCAAGTCGAGCAACTGGTCTCAGAGAGCGGCTATGGCTGGGCGGGACTGGGCATCAGCCACGGCGACCGCAAGCATGTCAAAGACGAGAATGAGGCTATCCTGTACAACAAATCCCGTCTTGACCTCCTAAGCAGCGGGATGGTATGGTTTTCCACTACGCCCTCCCAAGCCGGCAGTTACTCTTGGGGTATGAAGTATCCGAGAGCCTGCACATGGGCCAAGTTCAAAGTCAGGCGTACAGGACAGACACTATACGTCCTCAACTCCCACTTCTATGTCGACGGAGACAAGGAGCACGCAAGACTTGAAGCCGCCAAGCTGATCATGAGTCAGGTACACGGCGCCCAAGTTGACGCCCCTGTCATACTCACCGGCGACTTCAACGCTACCATTTCCTCCCTTAGCCTCCAATATATGCTGCGCGACGGAAGCATCAGCGAAGCCCGAAGCCTTGTCAGCAAGCCGGAAGGGCCTGCAGGCTCCTACCACGGCTTTGACCGGACCCATACCCCTACCCGTCTGATTGACCATATCTTCGTAACGCGTGACGTCAAGGTCAAGCGCTACCGTGTCATCGACGACCAGCTCCTTAGCGGCAAATGGGAATCCGATCATTTACCCGTAGCCGTCGACATACAATTCTGACCTTTCATCTGACCAACAATAAAATATGAGTAAGAAAGTTATTATTATCGTATCATCTATCGTAGGCCTCATACTTATCGGAGCCGCCGCCTACCTCTATCTCAGTCTCCAGAAGCAAAAGAAAGAAAAAGCCGACCTCGAGCAACTTGCGGCTATGGACAAGCGTGAGATGGAGAATGAATACTCTCAGTTTGCCCTCCAGTACGACGAGCTCAAGCGCTCCATCCGCAACGACAGCCTCATGCAACGGCTGACCGAGGAGGAGAACAAGACCAAAGATCTCCTCGCAGAGTTGCGCCAGACCAAGAGCAACGATGCTGCTGAGATCTCCCGTCTCAAGCGCGAACTAGCCACCGTACGTGCCGTCCTGCGCTCCTACATCATCCAGGTGGATTCACTCAATCGCCTTAACGAAAACCTTACACGCGAAAATCAGCAGGTCAAGGCCCGTTACAATGAAGCGACCAGCCAGATCTCAAGTCTCACCAGCGAGAAGCAAAATCTCTCTGATCAGGTGGCCATCGCCTCTCAGCTCGATGCGACAGGTGTAAGTCTCGTTCCGCAAAATAAGCGAGGCAAGACTGCCAAGAAGACAAAGGACATCAAGCAGTTTGTCGTCAATTTTACCATTACTAAGAACATCACTGCCAAGACTGGCAACCGACACATCTATGTGCGGGTCACTCAGCCCAACAACTCTGTTGTAGGTCAGAGCGGCACGACCAAGTTTGAAAGCAGCAGCGTCGGCTACTCAGCCGTCAAAGTCATCGAGTATACCGGTCAAGAAACTCGTCAGACCGTATATATCCCCGTGAGTGAGTTTCTCAGTGCCGGCACTTACCATGTCTACATCATCACCGATGGCAATCTCATCGGTTCTGGCAGCCTCACGCTCAACAAGTAGGCTATGACCAACTTGCATGGCCTTAAGTTTCTGTCGAGCCGATACCTTCTTGTAGTATTATCCGCACTTGCTCTCCTTCTCGAATCACAATCCGCAAGGGGGCAGGAGCGTATAGATACGACCTACTATTTCACGGCTAGCCAATTGCCTGACGGCACAGCCTTTCTGCCTGCACCTCCCGATAGCGGTTCTCCGCAGTATAGCTACGACCTTGCCCAGTATCTCTGGGGCAAGTCCCAGCGTCAGGGAGCACGAGCCCAACAAGCTATCGACGAGGCTGCTGTCGACATACGCGAAATGGCGCGTCAATTTTCTCCCGCTTTTGGCCTCGCCATCACGCCGCAACATACGCCAGAGATCTATCGCCTTGTGCTCAACAGCGTACTCACCTTACGTCTTGCCGCCACCAAGGTCAAGGAGCACTATATGCGCCTACGCCCCTATGTACAACTTCATGAGAACACGCTTATCCCTGAGGACGAGCAGTCGGAGCGAACACAGGGCTCCTATCCCTCTGGCCACACTATACGCGGATGGGGTATGGCTCTCGTACTCTCAGAAGTCAATTCTGCGGCACAAGACTCGCTACTCAGTCTCGGCTATGAGTGGGGCCAGAGCCGCATCATCGCCGGCTATCACTGGCAAAGCGATGTCGACGCGGGGCGATTGCTGGCCAGCGCATGCTTTGCCCGCCTCCATACCAGCAAAGCCTACCTCAAGCAGCTGCGCAAAGCCCAACGAGAGTTTAAGCGCCTGTATCAGAGGCCATAGCCTCTATTACTCCTACGGCATAGCTTCGCGACCTTGCACTTAGCCTAACTGCCGATACAAATAGGCCGGGCCTCGTCCGATGACAATGCCCGGCCTATTATAATACCATTACGAATAAGGTGTACTGCAAGCTGACCAATCTCTACCGCTTCCTTTTCCGATACAGAAAATTGCTGTCTGTCTGTATCAGCGAGAGACTACAGAGAGTAGCAAGCGCTATCGGTTGAAAACGTCAAAGAGGTAAGTGGCGCGGACCGAGATAGTCATGTGGGCAGATCTGGAAAAAACGTCTGCCTTACCATTGTCATACATATCATTAAGCCCATAGTAGTAGCGGCCATCAAGCATGATATGCTGTCCATGCTTGGTATTGACCTCGAGTCCCAATCCTCCAGTCAGTCCGTAGTCAAGTTTTCGGTCGGGCTTCATAGAGTATTGCTGGTAGACATTGTTGGGACGGTCGGGGACGCCATTTTCATTGAACGTCCAGGTAGAACTTTGCTTGGAAGTGCCAGATATATAGTATCCGAGCTGGGGGCCAAGCAAGATGAAGAACATCACACCGCCCTGCTCCTTACCCCATGCCAACCGGCAGAGTAGTGGCAACTGCAGGTAGCCCAAGTCGCGCTTGTAAGTGTCCTTGAGCTTCTCGCCGTGGGCATTTAAGATATTTTCTTTCCACCCGAGCTGTGTATAGTTGAGCTCTGCCTGCAACGCGCATACCGTGGAAAAATATTTTTCACACGTATACCTTAGACTCACACCTATAGTCGGGCCAATATGCTGGTACTGTTTAATCGTAGGGTCAAAGTCTATCGTACTCAGGGCCACACCTCCATTGACTCCGATACTTAGCTGTGAGCGCCGTTCACCTATCTGCGCAGACGCACTGAGGACAAACACGCATGCAAGAATGAGGCAGACCGATCTGAGACGCATGATAGTATACATAGATTACTTCCTCTCAATAAGTTCTACGCCACCGGTCAGCTTATAGTGGATAAACAGCATCTTATGGTTGACGAGTCCTCCTCCACCGTCTTGACGCTGAAACTGGAGAGTGCTTTGCAGGGGTGCCGCATAGACGGACTGTCCGGCATATGCCCGTCCATAATGCATCAGCCCCTTGAGCATCGTGTATCCAAGGTCGAATCCATAGGGAGCCATCGCCGGGTAACCCATCGCAAAGTCCTTGCGAAAATAGCGACGATAGATCTGGGCAAATCGCTGCGCACGAGCTGATCCGCTCTGATAGAAGTAGGAGCAATAAATATAGGTATTGGCTTTGGCAAACTGACTACGCGAGCCACTCTGTGAGTCCTGCCACTCAGGGTATCCCAGTACACGCAAATCGCATTGGGAATCGACTTGTCGGAGAGCCGACACCTCCCTGAGCAGGCTCGCAGCCGACGCATTGTCTGCCGAAGAAGGGACAACGATATTGATCCGCTTTTGCGATAGCCGGGACTTAAGCTGTGAGGCTGTGAAGCCGGCCTGCAGATAGCGTATCTTGGTGTCCTTCATCTGCTTGAGCGCGTTGATAAGAGGGTGTACGGGACGTCCTGTGTCAACGATAATAAGATTGGTCTTCTGAAAGACTTTTGCATAAAGCGCAGTAATGTCCGCGACAACCAGCTTGTCCGACGGATAAGCGAGGAAAAGATGAGGATTGGTCGCAAGTGTACTCGTCACGGGGCAGAAAGCATCGACCAACTTGATACCGTGAGGCGACGTAAAGTCGCTTATTGACTTGAGTGTCGAGGCCTCGTCGGGACCAAAGATGATGTCGAGATGCGGGATAATCGTATCGCGCAAAATCTGACTGATGGGCTTGTCTGCCGTATTGTACGTGTAGACTCTAAACGACTGCCCTGTTTGCCTGAGACTGTCAACGGAAATCATCAGCCCGCGATAGAAGTCGACAGCCCGTTCACTCACACTGCTCCCCTGCTTAAAGGGGAGCATGACGCCGATACGTATCGTGGAATCAGCTGAGACGGGCTGCCCCAGGCCGATGACTATGGCCAACAATGCCATTAGTAGATGTCTGCGAGTCATTTGGTACAAATTCGAGTATCGCCGACAAAGGTACAAAAAAGAAATCTTATCCAGCCTCTCCTGCTTCCTAATTGTGTACAGCTGCCATTGACAGTCCGTCGGTCAAAGCTGCAGACGACAGAGTCAAATATGCTCTCATTTAGCGTCTGATAGACGGATAGCAAGACTTGATGCCATTGAGATGACGTCTGATGTAAATTTAATCACGTCCGATATTGTTTTTTCAAGTCAGACCTGATCACGCCACTATGCTACATGCTACTGTGCAGAGTGCTCCAGCATGCAACGCGGACAAGGCTGCTTAACGCTCTTTTTGTCTGAGTGTCTTTGAAATTAGGCGAAAAAGAATTACTTTTGCACACAAACTATCTACAGAGACATGACCCGCATCAAGTATACCTTATTAGTTCTGCTATCGCTGATGCTGACGTCCGCAATGGCCGATGATGAGTATCCCTCCGCCTCCCCAAAGATGGAGATTGAGGAAGAGGCAGGACTTACAGAGGAGACTGACTACTCGGGATCGGCACCTATCGTAGCCCACTTCACCTCCAATGTCTCGGCACTCGGAGACTACACACCCCTATATGAGTGGCACATCTACGAGGCAGGTAAAGAAGATTCTCCTTATCTCATACGCTACGATGCCAATATGGACTATACCTTCACCCGGTCGGGCACTTCGTACATCTCTCTGGCTATCACCTTCGTCCACGGCACAGATACAATAGAGTACAAGATGGAAGACCCCTTCTCCGTCCAAGCCAGTGAGTCGGTACTCCATATCCCCAACGCTTTCTCCCCCAACGGAGACGGACAAAACGACGTCTTTAAAGCCAAGAGTGACTACAAGAGCATCATCAAGTTCCACGGATATATCTTCAATCGCTACGGCAAGAAGCTCTACGAGTGGACGGATATCACGCAGGGCTGGGATGGCAAGCACAGCGGCCATGACGTGGCTGACGGAGTCTACTTCTGCAAGATAGAGGCCGAGGGTGCCGACGGCAAACAATATCATATACACAAGGCCATCAATCTCCTGCGCGGCTACGACAAGTCTACTACCACCAGTGGCGCAGGTCAATAACTTGCGATTCCGTCTCCTCTTCATGATTCCTACTCATGGGAAGACGCCGGCCTTTACCTCTTAAGTCTACACCATGCCTGACAATAATCAAATCATCGTCTTGGGCGCCCGTGTCCACAATCTCAAGAACATAGACGTCGTCATTCCCCGCAATAGTCTCACAGTCATCACCGGCTTGAGCGGCAGCGGCAAGAGTTCATTGGCTTTTGATACTATCTATGCCGAAGGCCAGCGTCGGTACATCGAGACTTTTTCCGCCTATGCGCGCAACTTTCTTGATAATATTGAGCGTCCTGACGTCGACAAGATTACAGGACTCAGTCCCGTCATAAGTATTGATCAGAAGACGACAAACCGTAACCCCCGATCCACGGTGGGCACAGTAACAGAAATCTACGACTTTCTCCGCCTCCTCTACGCCCGCATCGGCGAAGCCAGGTCATACGTCACAGGGGAGCCGATGGTCAAATATACCGAGGAAAAGATTATAGAGCTTATCCTCTCGCGCTATCAGGGACACAAGATTTACCTGCTCGCTCCCGTCGTGCGCAATCGCAAAGGCCATTACCGCGAGCTCTTTGAGGCTATTCGCAAGAAAGGATTCATCCAGGCTCGTATCGACGGCGAGATACAAGAGATAGAGCGCGGCATGAAGGTCGACCGATACGCTACTCACAATATTGAGGTCGTCATTGATAAACTCAAGGTCTCATCTGAAGATGTCCATCGGCTGACCCAGAGCATAGCCACAGCCTTCCGGCAAGGAGACGGTCTGCTCATGATCCTCGATCAGGGCGACCAGACCGTACGCTATTACAGCAAGCATCTCATGGATCCCGTCTCGGGCATCTCCTACCGCGATCCGTCACCCAATGACTTCTCCTTCAACTCCGCCCTCGGCGCCTGCCCGCGATGCAAAGGTCTCGGCAGCGTCAGCGTCATCGACATGGACAAGATCATACCTGACCGCAGCCTCTCCATCCGCAAGGGCGGCATCGTACCGTTGGGTAAATACAAAAATTCGCTTGTCTTCTGGCAGATCAGTGCGCTGCTAGAGCAGTACCAGTGCGATCTCGACACTCCTATCCAGGATCTGCCCGAGGAAGCCCTAAACGAAATATTTGACGGCACAGAGCGCGAAATACGCATCCGCGCCGGTCTCCTCCATGCGAGCAATGACTACTTTATGCCATTTGACGGACTGGTCAAGTATATCTGGCAAATGAGCGACAGCGAGATGTCTGCTGCTGCCCAGAAGTGGGCAGACCAGTTCAGCAAGACTACTCTCTGCCCTGTATGCCACGGCGCACGTCTCAACCGTGAGGCCCTGCACTACTATATCGACGGTAAGACCATTCACGATCTCTCCTCCATGGATCTGAGTACGCTCTCAGAGTGGATCAAGGGACTTCCCGAGCGTCTGCCTGCCATCCACAGACAGATAGGCAGCGAGATTATCAAAGAAATTGTCACCCGGCTTCAATTTCTCTTGGATGTAGGACTTGACTACCTCTCTCTCAGTCGCGGGAGTGCCACGCTCTCCGGCGGCGAGAGCCAGCGTATACGGCTCGCCACTCAGATAGGCTCCCAACTAGTCGGCGTTTTGTACATCCTCGACGAGCCCAGCATCGGACTCCATCAGCGCGACAATATCAAGCTTATCCACTCGCTCAAGCACCTGCGCGACCTCGGCAACACAGTCATCGTCGTGGAGCACGACCGTGACATGATGCTCAACGCAGACTACATCGTCGATATCGGTCCCCGCGCCGGACGCAAGGGAGGACAGGTTGTCTTCCAAGGTCCTGTCGACAAGATGCTCCACTGTCACACGCTCACGGCCGACTTTCTTACCGGTGTACAATCCATTCCCCTCCCCGAGCACCGTCGTGAGGGCAACGGCCACCAGCTTGTCCTGCGTGGAGCCTCAGGCAACAATCTCAAGCATATAGACGTCACCTTTCCTCTGGGCAAACTCATCTGCATCACAGGCGTTTCCGGAAGCGGCAAGTCTACCCTCATCTCCGATACGCTGCTGCCTATCCTAGCTCACCACTACCACCGCGCGCTTCAGGAGCCCCTGGCCTACGATGCTATTGAAGGTCTCGAGTACCTAGACAAAGTCGTCAGCGTCGATCAAAGTCCTCTCGGGCGTACACCTCGATCCAATCCCGCCACTTATACCGGCGTTTTCTCCGATATACGCAATCTTTTCGTTTCTCTACCCGAGGCTGCCATGCGCGCCTACAAGCCCGGGCGCTTCTCTTTCAACATACCGGGTGGCCGTTGTGAGGACTGCAAGGGCAACGGATACCAAGCCATTGAGATGAACTTCATGCCAACTGTCTACGTGCCGTGCCCCACATGCCACGGCAAGCGTTACAATCGGGAGACCCTCGAGGTACGCTACAAGGGCAAGAGCATCGCCGATATCCTGGATATGACCATCAATCAAGCTGTCGACTTCTTCGCCAACGTCCCTAACATCCTCCACAAAATAAAGGTGCTCCAGGAAGTCGGACTCGGGTACATCAAGCTCGGCCAGCCCTCTACCACTCTATCAGGCGGCGAGAGTCAACGTGTCAAGCTTGCCACCGAACTTTCGCGGCGCGACACTGGACATACCCTCTACATACTTGATGAGCCCACCACTGGACTTCACTTTGAGGACATCCGTGTTCTTATGCTCGTACTTCAGCGCCTCGTCGACCGCGGCAACACCGTCATCGTCATCGAGCACAATATGGATGTCATCAAGCTCGCAGACCATATCATCGACCTCGGACCTGACGGAGGTCAAAGCGGCGGCACAATCGTCGCTACCGGCACCCCTGAAAAAGTTGCACGTCAGGGCAAGGGCTACACCGCCTCATTTTTACGTAAAGAGTTAGGATTATGAAAAAAGAGCATAAGACCAATGCCGCCCGCCTGCTCGACCAGGCCCACATAAGCTACGAGCTCATCCCCTATGAAGTCGACGAGTCCGACCTCAGCGCCCCTCATGTCGCAGCCTCACTGGGAGAGGACATCGCATATGTCTACAAGACCATCGTCATGCAGGGCGACCGCGTCAGGCATTTCGTCTGCGTCGTGCCAGCAGGCGGAGAGATCAATCTGAAACTCGCAGCACGTGCCAGTGGTTGCAAGAAGTGTGAGACACTTCACCTACGCGAGCTCCAGCCCTTGACTGGGTACATCCGCGGAGGCTGCTCGCCAATCGGCATGAAGAAGGCACTTCCCACATATATCGACGTCTCAGCACAAGACAAGCCTTATATCTTTGTCAGCGCCGGCCAACGCGGCCTCCAACTTAAAATCTCCCCTCTAGACCTCGCCCAGCAAAGCCGAGCCACCTTTGCCTCTCTCTGCGATACCGAAGAGTAAACTGATTTCCTTTTCTGATTGACATAAGATAGCTTGTGACCTTATCTCGTCGACCCATTTTAATCTATTGGAGACAAACGTCATAGACACAGGGCCGATTTTCTTTGATTTTATACACGTCGCTTTACCCTACGGCAAAATGTAAAAGGCACTTCGCCGCGTTGTACAAACGCATGGTTGCGATTAGACTCCGGAGCTCAAGTCTCTCTACGACTGACGCGCCGTGTCCTACAGCATTTCTCTTATGTAAAAATTGCTTGGCCAGAGGAATACATCAATCTTCCGTCCCTACTCCATCGTGCAAGAGAAGGTATGACTACGACTTGCGCTCTAGGCGAACGAAGTCAAAAGGCTGATCATTCTGCTCGTCTGCCTCATGGTGCTCGCGGCTGACCTCATGCCATTGCCTAGGATCTATTTCTGGAAAATACGTGTCCGCTTCGGCAGGTGTGTGTGCTACCTCTGTGAGTTCGAGTGTCTCTGCCAGAGGAAGGGATTCCTTGTACACGCTACTTCCGCCGATGACAAAGACCTGCTCGTCTGCTGCGCAATGGCAAAGCGCCTGTTCAAGACTGGCAAAGGTCTCCGTACCCTGGAAGGCGATAGGTTGTCGGGTTAGTACGATGTTGCGTCGATAGGGCAGCGCTCCTTTGGGCAAGGACTCAAAGGTCTTGCGGCCCATCAGCACGGTGTGACCCGTAGTAAGCGCTTTGAAATGGCGGAGATCTGAGCGCAGATGATACAGTAAGCCACCGCGCAGTCCGATGGCGCGATTCTGGGCTATACAGACGATGATGGTAATATGGGGCATTCGGATATTTATTATTTACATTTCTATCAGTACAGGCCGGTTGAGAGACGACTGCGGTCCGTGCTCCTATACAGACACCTGTCCGGCGATATGAGGCCAGGGGTTGTAGTCCGTGAGCTCGAAGTCCTCGTACTTGAAGTCGAAGATGCTCTTGACATCAGGATTGAGGTGCATGTGAGGCAACGGGCGCGGCTCACGCGTAAGCTGAAGCTTAACTTGATCGAGGTGATTGAGGTAAATGTGGGCGTCACCCATCGTGTGGACAAAATCGCCCGCCTTAAGGCCTGTCACTTGAGCCATCATCTGAAGCAGCAAAGCATAGGAAGCAATATTGAAGGGAACTCCAAGGAAGGTATCAGCGCTCCGCTGATAGAGCTGAAGGCTGAGACGGCCGTCTGCCACGTAAAATTGGAAGAGCGTATGGCATGGAGGCAGTGCCATCTGGTCAACCTCTGCAGGATTCCAGGCAGATACGATCATGCGGCGGGAGTCTGGATGTGTCTTTATAAGGTCTACGACCCTTTGGATCTGATCAATGGTCCCGCCATGGTAATCTGGCCATGAACGCCACTGATGTCCGTAGATTGGACCGAGTTCGCCGTTGGCATCAGCCCATTCGTTCCAGATACGGACGCCGTGCTCCTGCAGATAATGTACGTTGGTGTCACCTTTGAGGAACCACAAGAGTTCATAAATGATAGACTTAAGATGAAGTTTCTTGGTCGTAAGAAGGGGGAAGCCGTCTTCTAGATTAAATCGCATCTGATGACCAAATATACTAATGGTACCTGTGCCAGTACGATCAGTCTTCTGAGTACCTTCGGTGAGGATGCGGTTGAGAAGATTGAGATATTGTTTCATAATAGAATGAGGTTTTATTTTTATTCGTCCCGTCTATCGTTTTGTTGGTCACGACATGCCATATAGTACTTGACTGCGTAGACGATTACGAGGAGGAGTCCTACAGCGAGCAAGAGGTGCCAGTCGTAGTAGTAGGAGACAGCTGCAAGGCCGAGTCCGAGTGCTATGCGTACGACGGCGCGGTCCTTTACCTGCTTTGGATTAAGCGCTACTGGCTGTTGCATTCCTCGAGGCAAAGGCTGATCCGCAGCAGGCATCGACGGACTTCCCTGCCAGCTAGTACGTCGGCGTCGTCTGTCGCGCATAAGTAGATAGATGATGACGCCTATGCAGATGAATGGGAAAAGAATGACAACCACGATGAGCAGCAGATACCATATTATCATCAGCAAGCCTCCGCCCTCCAGCAAGTTTAGAAAGAACTGCCCGGAATGTCCGTCAAAAAAAGTCTTATCAATAAATGTACTCTCTTCATCTGCATCAGCATCAGCCTTGGCGGACGAGCTCCGCGAGGGAGCCGAAACCAAAGTGTCCTCTCCGGCGCTGTCATCCGTCGTATCGCTGACCACCGTGATGGCCGTTGACTTGCCAGCAGACGCCGGGCTATGATGACTGGCAGCCTGGCTACCGGCCACTGATCCGAGTAGCAGCAAGAAACATAAGATATATCTGCGCATAGTGTCAATGTGTATCGCCGCCGCGCCGCTTTTCACCGCTATACAACCGGCATGGGCAACCGGGACACAGCATCTGAAAGCTACGGGTATTGTATTGCAAAGATACGAGTTTGTGTCTGAAAAACAGGGCCACAAATCTGATTTTTATTTTGTACAGTGTGCTCTGACTGAAATCTCTTGCTTAACTTTGCACAGCCGACACCCCAGCGGCTAAGCAAGATATCTAATATGGTACAACTGCCCAAAGCTTTCATCCAGGCCATGACCGGGCTGCTCGGTCCAGCCGACTGCCAAGCATTCTCCGACGCTTTGCAAGAGGACGCTGCCGTCTCCTTTCGCCCCAACGGGCGTAAGGGCTTCCGCGCTGCCGACGGTCTGTCACCTGTCGCGTGGTCGAGTCTGGGATACTACTTGTCCGGTCGGCCGGCCTTCACCTACGACCCCCTGCTACACGCCGGCGCTTACTACGTCCAGGAGGCGTCGTCGATGGCCATCGAGCAGGCGTTGCAAGCACTTTCCTCGGTACCACGACGTGTGCTCGATCTCTGCGCTTCTCCGGGCGGCAAATCCACACTACTGCGCTCGCTTCTGCCCGACGGTACCCTGCTCGTCAGCAACGAACCATTGACTCAGCGCGCTCAGGTATTGGCAGAAAACATGCAGAAGTGGGGCCATCCTGACTGTCTTGTTACCACCGATTATCCCCGTGACTTCGGCGCACTGGGCGGATATTTTGATCTCATTGCCGTTGACGCGCCCTGCTCAGGCGAGGGCATGTTTCGCAAGGACAATCCTGCTCTCGATTTGTGGAGCCCTGCCAATGTCCGGACCTGCGCCCAGAGGCAGCGGGAGATACTTAGTGATGTATGGCCAGCCTTACGCGAAGGCGGACATCTGATCTATAGCACCTGTACTTACAATTTGGAAGAAAACGAGCTCAATGTCGATTGGATCTGCCGCCATCTGGGTGCAGAGACTATAGCTCTCGACATTGATCCGTCATGGGGTATCATCGGCAATCTCGCACGCCAGCCTCACCACGTCTACCACTTTATGCCTCACAAGACACGTGGTGAAGGCTTCTTCTTTGCTCTCCTTCGCAAGACCTCTCCTGCCCCCGACGCTGTCAGACCCGGAAAAGTCAAAGCCAAGTTTAGAAACACATCAAGCGTCCCCATCATTACCAAGCTCACTCCAGATCTCCAGCGTCTGCTCAAGAGCGATGTGCAATGGCAGGCACTGACTGTCGCTGATGAGACTTATGCTATACCTGCCAGCATGATTGACGATTTCCGTCTGCTGGCCGGACGGCTCAATGTCATCTCCGCCGGAGTACCTCTTACCGTCATCCGCGGACACAAGGTCCAGCCTCATCCTGCACTGCCGCTGAGCATTGCAATGGGTGACAATGCCTTTCCCCGGGCCGAGATCTCAAAGGCACAAGCGCTAGACTATCTACGCCATCAGACCCTCACACTCCCGAGCGGGACACCCCGCGGCTATGTCGTCATCACTTATCAAGACACACCTTTAGGCTTAGCCAACAATCTCGGTTCGCGCGCCAACAATCTCTACCCCATGTCCTGGCGTATCCGGAGCGGATACACGCAAGAGTGGGACAATAAATTTTGCACGAGAATTACGGACACTAAGTCTTGATTTCTCAAGAGTCAATTCCCTGCAGAACTTCGGGCCTTCTATTTCGCTATTAATCTTTAGAAAAAAATCCTTTTCCTCTCACGCTTCTCTCCGTTTGTTAGCATCGTAGAGCAAGCCAGGCCCACTTCTCGCACTTTCGTATACGTAACTCTAAACAAGTTACTCCCGTTCGGGATAGGGAGAAAAGAAAATTGCATTTCCTTTTTCCCCTATCCTCTCACTTATTCGTAACTTTGCACAACGAAAAGCAAATATTTTTTCATGCTTGCCAATTCATCCATCACTGAGCTCGGGACGCGCCCCGTCGGCAGTCTGCTGATCAAGTACGCCACGCCCGCCGTCATCGCTATGACAGCCTCGTCGCTCTACAACATCGTCGACGCCATCTTCATCGGTCAGGGAGTGGGAGCACTGGCAATCGCCGGAGTATCGCTGAGCTTCCCTGTGATGCAGCTCACAGCTGCCTTTGGCTCTATGATCGGCGTGGGCGCTTCGACACTCCTGAGCGTCAAGCTCGGCGAACGCGACTATGAGACAGCACGCAAGATCTTGGGCAATGTTGTCATGCTCAACATCATCATGGGTGTCGTCATCGGTCTCCTGATGCTGGCATTCATCAATCCCATCCTCTTCTTCTTCGGTGCCAGTCAGGCTACGGTAAGCTATGCCCGCCAATTTATGACAGTCATTCTGGTTGGCAACGTCATCACTCACCTCTACATGGGCCTCAACGCCCTCCTGCGCGCTGCGGGTCACCCCCGAGAGGCAATGATTGCCACTATACTGACTGTAACCGTCAATATAGTGCTTGCTCCGCTCTTTATCTACGCCTTTAAGTGGGGTATCTCGGGCGCCGCGCTGGCTACTGTCTTATCTCAGACGGTAGTACTATTGTGGCAGATCCGTATCTTCAGCAATCCTAAAGAGTTCATCCACTTCGAGAGAGGTACCTACCATCTCAACCGTCGCATCGTGATCAATTCGATTGGCATCGGCATGTCACCCTTTCTGATGAATCTCTGCGGATGTCTGGTCACTGTATTCTTCAACTGGAGTCTGACCCACTACGGCAACGACCTGGAAATAGCCACCTACGGCATTACCAACCGTCTTGCTTTCTTGTTTGCCATGATTGTCGTAGGCCTCAATCAGGGCATGCAGCCTATTGCCGGCTACAACTATGGTGCCCGCCACTATGGGCGGCTCAGACAGATACTCATCCGTACCAATCTCATCGCCACCGCAGTCATGCTCATCGGATTTACACTGGCAGCAGCCTTCCCGCGCCTTGCCGCCCGCGCCTTCACCACTGATCAGCAGCTTATCTCCCGCTCTGTGTGGGCTATCCGAGTCACATTCGTCACCTTCCCCATCATCGGATTTCAGATGGTGACAACGAGCTTCTTCCAGTGCATCGGCAAGGTCAAGATCAGCATCTTCCTGTCTCTGACCCGCCAGCTCATATTTCTGCTGCCGCTGGTGTACATACTGCCACGGTTTTTCGGACTCAACGGCGTCTGGTACGCCATGCCCTGCTCCGATCTGCTCTCTACCCTCCTCACCGGCGTAGCCCTAATCTACGCTTTGCATCGATTTAAATCTGACAATCAAATATCTTAAGCCATGCCTCAGACACACTATGCCATAGCCCTCGGCCGCCAGCTCGGAAGTGGCGGCAGCGAAGTCGCCAAATATCTCAGCCAGCAGCTCAACTTCACCTACTACGACCGCAACCTACTCAACGCAGCTGCCGAAAAGAGCGGATACAGCAGTGATATTTTTGAGCGAAGCGATGAGGAGAAGAGCAGCGTACACTCTTTCCTGACCAACTTCATCCCTTTTCTGGGCACAGGAGACTACTATGGTAATCCCGTAGACGAGGATGCGCTCTTCCGCATCCTCAGTGAGACAATCAGAGGTATTGCCGAGGAGGAAAACTGTATCTTCGTCGGCCGATGCGCCGAGTACATCTTGCGCGACCGTCCCAAGCAGTTGGCCAGCATCTTCATCAGTGCGGATACCGAGAGCCGCATTCTCCGTCTCTGCGAGCGGCGCAAGATCAAGCCCGAGCATGCTCGCAAGCTCATCATCACCAACGACAAGCGCAGAGCGGCATTTCACGACTTCTACAGCACCCGCCAGTGGGGACGCGCCGCGACCTACGACATCTGCCTCAACTCCTCCCGCCTCGGCATGGAGGAAACCAAGCACTTCGCCCTCGAGTATATCAAACGCAGATTTAATCTCTAGCCTATGACCCGCATCGGACTGCTCTCAGATACCCACGGCTACTGGGACCAACGCTACGAGCACTACTTTGCCAATGTCGACGAGATATGGCATGCCGGCGACATCGGTTCCATGGAGGTAGCCGAGCGTCTCGAAGCCCTTCACCCCCTCATGGCCGTCCACGGCAATATCGACGGAGGCGACTTGAGGCGTCTCTATCCCGAAACTCTGAGATGGAGATGCGAGGAAGTAGAGGTTCTGATGAAGCATATCGGCGGCCATCCCGGATGCTACGACCGCGGCATCGCAGCCACGCTCTTTGCCTCGCCGCCTCAGCTCTTCATCAGCGGACACAGCCATATACTCAAGGTGGAGTATGACAAGCGTCTACGACTCCTCCATATCAACCCCGGCGCTGCCGGCATACAGGGCTGGCAGCGGCAACGTACCCTCGTACGCTTCTCCATTGAGGGTCACGATATCAAGGATCTGGAAGTCATCGAGCTCAAGTAAGTCTCCTTACTTGAACTACCTTCCCATTTACAATATCAGTCCTACCGCCAACAGCAAGCCGTAGAAGAGCATATTGCGGCTCGTAAGGCCGAGCACGCGATTGAGGGCCTTACCATGGCGTATCACTGACATCTCGCGCCAAGTGCTGACATGGACGGGTATAAAGAACAGCGGAAGCACACAGGCCCATACACGGCCGTGAACAAGCAGTATCAGCGTCAGCGCCCATGCTACGAGACCTGTGATGAGATAGTCGTAGCGGCCAAACTTTTCTCCCCACTTGGCAATCAGCGTCACTTTGCCCGCGACGCAGTCAGTGTCGCGGTCGCGATAGTTGTTGACAATGAGCAGCAAGTCTATCACCACGCCACTGCACAGCGAGGCTACGACTGCATCGCCAGTGACCAACCCCGCCTGTACATAGTAGGTACCGCATACCGGTACCAACCCGAAGAAGACCAGCACAAGCAGATCTCCCAGTCCCAGATAGCTGAGCAGGGTCGTATAGAGGAAGGCAAAAATTACACAGGCCAGACCCACCAATATCAATATGGGACTTGAGAAATACAAGATCAGACATCCCAGTCCACAGGCCAAGGCTATCGTGACCACAATGCCCGCCTTCATACGGTCTGGACTGATCCACCCTTGCGCACAAGCCCTCTGCGGTCCCAGACGATCGGCTCCGTCGGTGCCGCGCAGATAGTCATAGAGATCATTGATGAAGTTGGCTGCTATTTGCATCAGCATTGCAAATGCCAGACAGATAAGTGCCTGCCACAAGCCAAACCTGCCATCGCTCCATGCCAGAGCTGTACCAATCAGCACTGGGATGACAGCTCCTGTCAGCGTCTTCGGGCGGGCGGCAAGCACCCAAGCGCGTACCGAATTCTGTTTTACTTCGTCCATAGTACTGCAAAGGTAATACTAAACAGGCGAACTGAGCCCCTCCCAATCCTATCTTTTACACTCATTCGCCCTCAAGCCCGCTCTCCGCCATACCCACCATCTGCGCCATACGCCTGAGCGTCGCGTACAGCGTTTATCCTTTCCACACCCTCCAGTCCTGATCCTGACAATGCAGCGTGCTGCACTGAGAGCCAAGGGTATTGGGTGGAGAAGGCCTTTTTACCTCAAATGAAGAAGCAATAGTTATATAAAAAATTTCAGATTCGATTAAAACAACTCGGCATACGCGCTCAACACGTCGCCTTAAATTCTGAACATCTCGCCTTTCATTTTAAACTAGATCCGACCTTGTGCAAAGAGGAAGGCGAGTTGTTCACGTCTGGGAATCAGCGAGTTAAAAAACTATCGGATTCTATTACAAACAGCTTGATACCCAAGCATCTACAAACGAGATTTTCAGCTTCTCGCCAATTCTTTTGCCTGTAACTTCTTCCTCTCATCACGTTCGAAAATTTATAATAAAAAAATAGCAGTTCCAGCTCAAGAGCCACTTCGCCGTCCCCGACTTCTACCATCTGGGCAATATAAGGGTCATCGCCGTATGACGTCCGGCTGATGTGGCATCTACCCCCATTTGTCAACGCTCTGAGGCCGTCAGCGCCCGCATCCTTATTCTTTCAAAAACTCGAAGCCGCTCCACGACCGTGTCATAAACCGCCCGACTAGCCTCTCGCAGGAGACAGTCAAACATTACAAAAAGAAAAATTTGAACTCCAGTATTGCCACTTCAAAAAAAATGTGTACTTTTGCACGCCGTAACAGCAGAAAACAATAAAAAGATAAGATAATGAAGAGAACATTTCAGCCTCACAACAGGAAGAGAAACAACAAGCACGGCTTCCGTCAGCGCATGGCCACCAAGAATGGTCGCAAGGTCTTAGCTATGCGTCGCGCAAAAGGCCGCAAAAAACTTACCGTGAGCAGCGAGCGCCACGGCAAGTAGTCAGCTCCTTACCTGAGGGAGATCCCTCCACAACAAGACAGAAGAAGTAAGCAATTCCCCACAAGGGAAAAGTCTTACTTCTTTATTTTTTCCAATCGCCAAGCATTTTGCAGTACCCTAGTCAAAGTATTAAGCACAAAAAATACGTTTCCGACTTGGACATGCCGTCGAAAAGATATACCTTTGTAAGATATGCCACAGACAGCAGACCACAGACCTACACCCAACGCCTCGGGCAGGACCGCCAAAAGGCCTGACGCAGGCAATCAAGTCAGCAAGAAGTCGCTACGCAACTCCGTAGCCTTCAACCTGCTCTGTGTCTTGGCATGCCTGGCGGCAATCATTATGCTCACCCTCGGAGGCCTGCGTATCTACACTCGCCACGGACAAGAGATAGAGGTACCCGATCTCAAGGGCATGACGACAGAACAGGCCGTAAGCACACTTGACAAGGCCGGTCTCCAGGCTTGGATTGATGACTCCGTATATTTCAAGCAACTCCCGCCCAATACCGTTTATGCCCAGAGCATCATGGCTGGATCCAAGGTCAAGGAAGGACGCACAATCCGCCTCACCATCAATACGGCCCAACCGCCTACCGTTCCTTTGCCCGATATCGCCGACAACAGCTCTGAGCGCGAGGCTACTATGCGTCTTACCGCCCTCGGCCTCAAGCTCACTGCGCCCGAATACATCAAGGGCGAAAAAGACTGGGTCTACGGCGTCAAGGTTGAAGGGCGCAATGTTGCAGCCGGAGCCCGTATCCCCTCCACAGCGAGTGTGACCCTCGTGGTCGGCGACGGCACTTATTACGATGAAGACGTCGAGCAGATCCAAGGTCTGAGCACCGACGACAGTCTGCAAATCATAGATGATACACCAGAAGAAGAATTTAGCCCATCAAGCCATTCCCCCGTCAATGCGCCCTCAGCCTACTGACACAGCAGTCCCTGCGGCGCAGGATGACCTGCCCGCCGACGAGGTCGACAATGACTCTACCCTTTACGAGCACCTGAGGATACAGGCCGATAAAGGGCAGGCCTTGCTACGCGTGGACAAGTTTCTCTTCCTCCATCTGCAGGACACCTCGCGCAACCGCATCCAGAAGGCTGCCCAAGCGGGATTTATACGCGTCAACGACCGACCCGTCAAGAGCAACTACCGCGTCAAGCCATTTGACAGCGTCACCGTATGGCTCGATCACCCTCCCTATGAGACCAAGATTGAGCCCGAGAATATCCCACTCGACATTGTCTACGAAGACCAAGACGTCATCGTCGTCAACAAGCCCGCCGGACTCGTAGTACACCCAGGAGTGGGCAACTATACCGGCACTTTGGTCAATGCCATCGCCTGGCATCTCAAGGACAATCCCCGATTTGACATCAACAATCCCGAGGTAGGCCTTGTTCACCGCATTGACAAAGACACCTCCGGCCTTCTTGTCGTCGCCAAGACGGCTCAAGCCAAGACCAGCTTGGGACTGCAATTCTTCAACAAGACGACATCACGCCTCTACCAGGCCCTCATATGGGGCGACCCGGGAGCTAACGAGGGACGCATCGAGGGCAATATAGCCAGAGACCCCAAGGACAGGCTCCGTATGGCTGTCTTTCCGCCCGAGAGCGACAAGGGCAAGTCTGCCGTCACTCATTGGCGTGTCCTGCGCCGATACGCCTACACCACCCTCGTAGAGTGCAGGCTCGAGACAGGGCGTACCCATCAGATACGCGCTCATATGGCCCACATAGGCCATCCTCTCTTTGCCGACGAAAGATACGGCGGCATGCAAATCCTCAGAGGCACTACCGAGAGCAGCTACCGCAACTTCATACAGCAATGTTTTAAAATCTGCCCTCGGCAAGCGCTCCACGCCAAGACGCTCGGATTTGTCCATCCTGCCACCGGCGAGCGCATGGAGTTTGACTCTCCTCTTGCCAACGACATGCAGCAGCTCGTGGATACTTGGGAAAATTTTGCGAAAACCTCAAACTAACCTTTAAAGATAAAGACCTCATCAAGACTATGGAAAACAAACGCATCATTGCAATAGTAGCCGGAGGAGATTCCTCCGAGCACGATGTCTCCTTACGCAGCGCAGAGGGCATCTACTCCTTCATGAACAAAGACAAATACAACTGCTATATCGTCGAGATCAAGGGCATGTCATGGCAGGCCCGACTTGCCGACGGCACCAAGACGCCGGTGGACCGCAACGACTTCTCCTGGCAGACTCCTGCAGGACGTATCCACCCTGACTACGCTTATATTACCATCCACGGCACACCTGGTGAAAACGGTATCATACAGGGATACTTTGACCTCATACATTTGCCCTACTCCACCAGCGATGTACTGGTAGAATCCATGACCTTTGACAAATACGTGCTCAACAACTATCTGCGGGCCCAAGGTGTCAGCGTAGCCGACAGCGTACTGCTGCGCCGCGGAGACGACTATGACGCACAAGCGCTCCTCAGGCAACTGGGCCTCCCCTGCTTTGTCAAGCCTGCCGCCGACGGCAGCAGTTTCGGAGTCAGCAAGGTTAAGGCACTCTCCGACCTCAAGCCCGCTTTGGAGCTTGCCTTTAAGGAGAGTAACGAAGTCATGATTGAGAGCTTCCTACAGGGTACCGAGATTTCCCAAGGTGTATACAAGACCCGCAAGACCAGTGTCGTACTGCCCGCTACTGAAGTCGTCACAAGCAACGAGTTTTTTGACTACAATGCCAAGTACAACGGCCAAGTACAGGAAATCACACCTGCCCGTCTCTCTCCTGCCACCTCAGAAGCCGTCGCACGCGAGACAAGCCGCATCTACGACATACTGCACGCCAACGGTATCATACGCGTCGACTACATCATCTCACATGACGCCGCCGGTGACCATATTAATATGCTCGAGATCAATACGACTCCGGGCATGACCACTACAAGCTTCATTCCCCAGCAAGTACGGGCCGCAGGACTTGACATGGGGGACGTCCTCAGCCAAATTATTGAGAATCAATTTTAACTCCTTCCAGTCATGCAAACACCCGAAGAGTTTTCCGACATACGTCCTTACGAGTCCGAGGAGATTGGCCAAGTCTTTGACGAACTGGCCGTCGACCCGCAGTTTCGTGAAGCCATGTCCCAGGCACTGCCTCAGGTCCCATTTGATGCCATCATTGCCAAGGGCAAATCGTGTAAGACCCTGCTCGAGTTTCAGCTGGCCTTTGACTACCCTTTTCTCAAGCAGCTGCTCCAGTCTACCAGTACAGGGATAGACTTTACCCCCGGCGACCTCGATCGTCAGGGCAGCTACACCTTTGTATCCAATCACCGCGACATCGTACTTGACTCTGCACTGCTCTGTCTCCAGCTAGTCGATGCAGGATTTCGCACTACCGCTGAGATTGCCATAGGCAACAATCTCCTGGTCTATCCCTGGATTAAGCATATCGTACGTCTCAACAAGAGCTTTATCGTCAAGCGCGCCCCGGGTCTGCGCGAGCAACTCACATGCAGCCGCCAACTCAGCGGATATCTCCACTACGCTATCTCTCAAAAGCATGAAAACATCTGGATTGCCCAGCGTGAAGGACGCGCCAAGGATGCCAACGACCGTACACAGCAGTCTATACTCAAGATGATGGCCATGCGCGGAGAAGGGAACTCGATTCGCGAGCATCTCATGCAGCTCCATATCGTTCCGCTCGCTATCTCCTATGAATACGACCCTTGCGACTGTCTCAAGGCCAAGGAATTTCAGCAGAAGCGCGACAACGCAAACTACAAGAAGACACAGCAGAATGACTTGATCAATATGCGTACAGGCATATTCGGCTTTAAGGGGCGCATACATTATCAGGCATCGGCTTGCCTCGACACCTGGTTGGCACAACAGCCCGACAGCATAACCAACAATGAGCTTTTTGAGGCGACAGCCAAGCATATAGACCATGCCATCCACAGCAACTATCGTCTCTACGCCAACAACTATATCGCCTATGACAAGCTGAAGGGAGGATCACGCTTTGCCCAGCTCTACACGGACGAGGAGTTGCATCACTTCGAGGACTATCTGAGCGGACAGATTGCCCGCATCGACCTGCCCTCTCCTGACCATGACTTCCTACAGCACAAGCTGCTGGAGATGTATGCCAACCCGCTGATCAACTATCTCGCTGCAGCCGAACAGCGGGAGTCATAGCCCATGCCGTCTGCTCCCCGCATCTGTCTGCTTGCGCTGCTCGCCTTGCTTGTCGGCTGTTCCGATGACCGTGACAGCTGGTACGGCAACTATGAATTGGATTTCGTCGACCTTATCTCAGACGCCGATGGCGTAGCCCGCCATTTAATCACAGACGAGGGAGACACCCTGCAGCTCAAGTCAGCCATCAGCGCCCTCAGGGCGGACACTGTCACTCGCTATATCGCTGTATTGACCAAGGGGCCTACGGGAGCAATACTTAGCAGCGCCGCAGCGGTAGCCTGTGCTCCGCCCTTGGCCAGGCAGGACAGCACAGAAATCAAGCAAGACTCCGTGACACTGTCTTCTATCTGGCGTGCCCGACAATACATCAACATCATCCTCCAGCTCAAGGCGCAGGAAGGGCGTCACACATTCGGTTTCATCGACCAAGGCATCACTTCTGCCAGTCTCACGGGGCGACATACACTCCGCTTGCTCCTTTACCACGACCGCAAACACGACGCCGAGGCATACCCGCGTACCGCATATCTCTCCTGTCCTCTCTCCCGCTACGCCACACTCCTGCATCACGGTGTAGACAGCATCGCTTTTACCGTCAATGAGTACGGCCGGGGAGCCTCCACCTACTATCTGCCCTACTGAGCAGACTGATCTGACACCGTAAGGTCAAGACTACAGTCTGTCAAGATCCGATAGGGCTCTGTGCACCTCCGGTTCCTGATATTTCATTTGTGCTCTCCTCAAAACAAAAGTATCGACCGCTATCTGATTGCCCGGTGACTGTAATTCTCATGCGAGACATCAGTGTGCTCGGCATTGCCCTCAGAATAGTCCTGATCCGGATCCCACACAGGCAGATTGGGCAAGGGATTTCCTTTCCGATTGATCATCTCCCGAATATCCGACTGTATCTGCTGGTAGAGCGCACAGCGGCGATAGTGAGTTTGCTTGCGCATCATCTCATCGACACTTGACGAGGAGTGCTCGTAGCCTGATATCTCATTGGTGCGTTGTACGCTGTGTACCGCGCTTCGCTTGATCTCCGACTCGCGTCTTGCAGTGAGTATACAGCAGACATTGACCATCAGAGGTTCGACCACTTTGTCAAAGAGATCGTGGCCGCGCATATAGAGATAGGCATTGTCCTCTGTCACTCCGAGCCGGCCAAGCTCATCGCGCATCTGTTGATAGCCGCCCTTGGCCTGAGGAAGATGGCGCTGGAGCCAGGCTATCTTGGCATTGACACGGTGATGAAGCTGACTGAGCGAGGCATTAGGATTTTGGATATCGACATTGCTTACCTGCGCTGTTGTAGCAAAATCTTGCAAGTTGAAGGTCTTGAAATTATGGGTCTTATAACACCAGACCGACCATACGAGAAGCGGGAAGATAATCTTGCTGTACGCTGTCAGAAAGGCTTCGAAGTCAAAGATTTGCCGATCATTGAGGGTTGCCATTACGCAGACCGTGTGGAGAGATGGAGCATAGCACTGGAAATTCTCTATCGCGTAGGTATAGGTATGAAATATATAAGGATTGTTGCAGACCATCGCGGATATGCCCGTGGCACCTTGCAGCAGGTAGTCGTAATCTGCATCACAGCACACGATGAGGTTGGGACCCAGTCCTCCGCTCAGCGCACTCATAATAGCCGACTTCTTGCCGCGCTGCAGTCGCTGGCGGGAAGGAAGCATGACCTCAAAATAGTAACTGTCGGTCTCCAACTCGTCGAGCAGGCTTCTCCAGAAAAAGACGTCGTCGTAACTCTCTACGTACACGACGATGCGCCGACGCTGGCGCCGGCTCTGGAGGCGCGAGGACGCCGCGATATAGTCATTGGTGAGATTGTCCTTAAGGCGATGGGACATATTGGGCTAAGCTTTGTCAAGTTGGACGTTAGGCCTGATCATCTGCATGTCAGGTCATTGTGAGACTATACCCTGCTGGCTACTGTCAGTATCTACTTGAGTGATGTCTGACACCTCGGTCACGGCGTCGAGCCAGCCATTCATAATGACGGCCGGAGAATGCGTGGTAAGGATAATCTGTACATGAGGATTGAGCGTGCGGATCAGATTGACTAGACGCTGCTGCCAGTCGACATGGAGGCTTACCTCCGGCTCATCCATCAGGAGCAGACCTGGCTGATTATCCTGTAGCAATACGGTGAGCAGGATAACGAGCATCTGCTTCTCTCCACTGCTGAGCTGATAGGGAGAAAGCTTTTCATCATACTGGATAAATTGTAACTCATTACTGCTCCTGTCAATCTTTTTTCCCGTCTCGCTGAAGAGATCGTCAACAATGTCCTGAAACTTCGTCTTGGGCTGACTTACCGCTACGGCTTTTTCTTTGGCATCAGGCGTTCCGCTGCTCAGCAGTTGGATGATGTGATTGCCAATATCCACTTGGTAATTGAGAAAACGGCGCTGCAGCTCGTAGAGCTTCCAGTCCAGTTCGCTATGGACGCGACCGTCGCTCAATTTGTCAAGCGCAGTACCCGAGAGAAGGCGATTTTCAAACGATCGGATCATATCAAATCTGATCGTTTCGGCATCCTCGGGATAAAAAGTCACTGTGACTCCTGGGAAATCACCGTTGTGATATTCTGAGGGCTTGGACTTCTGCCTCAAATAGCGAGCCATCTTGTTGAGTATCGTGCTCTTGCCCACGCCATTGACGCCGCTGAGGATATTGACATCCGGCCGCAGTTGCCATACGATGTGTTTGCGGCCACTCCAGAGACTGTCTATCTCTATCTTTTGGATATACTGTGCAAGTTTTGTCATAGCCGAAATTTTGTTTGTGCGAAAGTCACAAGGCAAAGGTACAGAAAAGGAGAATAAACGCAACATCTGTGGCTGAAAAAAAAAGTACTTGATCCGTCGCTTATCCCAACAGCATGCGCCGAGACCAAGAGTGTACCTTCAAGGCCTCGCCCATTCCGCCCAAGTTCCCAGCATTCTTGACTATCACGCCGTTCTGTACAGACGATTGGCCGAATACACAGACAAAATACTGGATACATATTAAAAAGATAGCATTTGAAGGCATCTTTTTACTTTCCACATGACATGCCCTCTGAGCTTTTGCGTACCTTTGCAGACAGATTGGAGACTGATTGAGATGAAGCGTCTGATAAGTGTGATACTGTTGATACTGCCCGGTCTGCTAGCACATGCCCAGTGGGATGGCTCGACACGCACACCCGGCGACACCATCGTCTCCCCCGTATATCATTTGTCCGACTCCACACTCTACTATCCGCCTGTCAGTTCTTACTACTTCTGGAACGGTTCCCCGCTTCACTCAGGACTCAATGCGCAGCTATCGATGAGTGCTACGGTGGGCCTCGGCGGCCACCATCCCGGTGGAGTCGGCTTCGGAAAGGATATTAATATCGTCTACGCCTCCCCTATCAAGGGAAAGATGGGATATACGCTCGGACTCAACCACAATAGCCTAAACTGGGGCGGCCTGCGTTGGAACGAGGCGTCAATAGGTGGCTCACTCAACTACAATCCGTCAGACCGCGTCTATCTCTCCATCGAGGGTTACAAAAATCTAATGCGCTCTGACTCGCGCGTCAATCCCCTCTACCGCCCATGGGATTATGACAGCTATCTCGGGGGAAGCCTCGGAATCAAGTTCAGTCCTTACATCTTTGTTCAAGTGTCGGTCGGCACCTCTACATGGCGGTAGCCCATTGTTTCCTGTCGCGGTAGAGTAGATCCCCGTCCGCCTATCCGTCAAATAGACTATCCTATGTCCAATACCACCTCTGCATCTGCACTTTCTCCGCTCCAAGCCCACCTCTTCATCTTCGTCGCCGAAGTGATGTGGGGTCTCTCTGCCCCTATCGCCAAGGACATCATGCTGCAAGACTTCAACGGTTTTCAGCTCGTAAGTCTACGTATCGCAGGCAGCGCCCTGCTCTTCTGGGGACTGTCACTCCTCCAAAACCAACAAGAGCGCGTCAGCCGAAGCGACCTCGCCAAGCTGATGCTTGCAGGTCTCCTCTCTATAGGATTTAATCAGACGCTCTTCACTGTAGGTCTCGACATGACCTCACCCGTCAACGCTAGCATCATGACAACCATGATGCCGATACTGACCATGTTTCTTGCTTTTCTGATTTTGCACGAGCCTATCTCGACACTCAAGGTACTGGGTATTGTCTGCGGCGCTACCGGAGCTATCCTTATCGTTCTCCACTCGAGTCATAGCGGCGCCTCGCGGGCAGACAGTGCCGAGGGCGACCTCCTGATTATCATTGCGCAATTTTGTTTCGCGCTCTACCTGACCCTGTTCAAGGGCGTACTTCACCGATACAGTGGCGTGACCTGCATGAAGTGGATGTTTACCGCCTCTCTTCTGTTTGTCGTCCCCTTTACAGCGCAGAGTTTCCGTACTTTCTCGTGGACCGGCCACACAGCAGCCTTTTGGGGCGGCACAGCCTATGTTGTCGTAGGAGCCACCTTCATTGCCTACCTGCTCTTGATGGCAGCTCAGAAGGTACTACGTCCCACTGTAGTCAGCATATACAACTATGTGCAGCCTCTCGTAGCCTGCATCGCGAGTGTACTTGCCGGGCTGGGAGTCTTCACGTGGGTTCACGCGCTGGCTGCCTGCCTCATAGTCGCCGGTGTGACCTTTGTCACACGTTCCAAGAGCCGCGCACAGATGCTTGCTGAGCAGAAAGGGGCTTCCAAATGATACAGCAGCTCGTACAGCAGCAGACCTTACTCCGCATGGAATATGAGTACGAGCGAGAAGCCTTCCGCCGCGAGACGCAACTGATGGGCGTCAGCCGCAAAGTAAAGCGTGGAGACTGCTGGTATCCTCTTTCGATTGGCCGCAGCTACTACAATGCGCTCAACAGATACGTCATAGAGGTCACACGCTCTGACTGCAAGGGCAGACCACACAACTTTGAGTATGGCAAGGCAGTATGCTTCTTTTACCAAGACGGATCCGGGCACCTCACCTATCTGCCTCAGATTGGCACAGTCCACCTTGTGGATGATGACCGCATGCTCGTAGACTTTCCCAATCAGGACATTCTCTTTCAGCTGCAAGGCAAAGAATTGGTAGGCGTGCAGATCTACTTTGACGAGCAGACCTACCGGCTCATGCAGAGCGCCCTGCAGACCGTCATTACCGCCAAGTCCAATCGGCTCGCCGAGTTGCGCGACATCTGCCACACTACAGCTCCGCCGCATAAGCTCCAGTTGCCACCTGTCGGATTACCGTGGCTCAACACCACCCAGGAGCGGGCCGTCAATGAGATTCTCTGTGCCAAAGACGTGGCCATTGTCCACGGTCCTCCAGGCACTGGCAAAACCACGACGCTGGTCGAGGCCATCTATGAGGTATTGCGCCGCGAGCCGCAAGTACTTGTCTGTGCGCAGAGCAATACGGCGGTCGACTGGATCAGTGAGCAACTTGTCGACCGCGGACTGAGTGTGCTGCGCATCGGCAATCCCTCGCGCGTAAACGACAAAATGTTGAGTTTTACCTACGAGAAGCGTTTCGAAGCCCATCCCGACTACCCTGACCTATGGGCTATCCGACGTACCATAAGGCAACTGTACTCTTCCGGAGCAAACCACGGAGACGCATTTCACCAGCGTGTCAGCCGGCTGCGGGACAAAGCAGCTGAGTTGGAGCAGCGTATACGCGACCAGATTTTTGGAGAGGTGCGCGTCGTGGCTTCTACGCTGGCCGGAGCCGGACATCCGTTACTTGTGGGGCACAGGTTTCACACTCTATTTATCGATGAAGCAGCACAAGCGCTCGAGGCCGCCTGCTGGATAGCCATCCAGAAGGCCGATCGCTTCATCTTGGCCGGAGACCATCAGCAGTTGCCGCCCACTATCATGTGCCGCGAGGCAGAGATCGGAGGGTTGGGCCGCACGCTCATGGAGACTGTCGTACACAATAAGCCCCAAGCCGTCACCTTGCTGGAGACGCAGTATCGCATGACCGAGCCGCTCATCCACTTCTCCTCACAATGGTTTTACCAAGGCCGTATCAAGAGTGCCCCGAGCCTGCGCACGACAGAACTCCTGCCGATGGAGAAGCCCATCACCTGGATTGACACCCATCTGGATGAGACTCCCGAACAGTATGACAGCGACACTTCAAGCCGATCCAATCCCGCGGAAGCACAACTGACCCTCCAGGCACTCGCCCACTTCATTCTGCAAGTCGGGCCTCAGCATATACTCAGCGAAGGTATCGATGTCGGCATTATCTCCCCTTATAAGGCTCAGGTGCAACTGCTCCGATGCATGCTTAAAGCGCACCAAGAGTTCAAGCGCTTCCGCCGGTTGATCTCCGTCAACACTGTCGACGGTTTTCAAGGCCAGGAGCGTGATGCCATTCTCATCAGTCTCGTCCGGAGCAACGACCAGGGCCGCATAGGTTTCCTCTCCGACTTACGGCGTATGAATGTTGCGATGACACGTGCCCGCATGAAACTCATCATCCTGGGCGATGTCCAGACACTTACCCACCACAAGTTTTACCGCGAGCTCTATACTTACGTGCAATCGCTCTGACCTTTGTCCGGATCAGAACTGCATGGATTTAAAAAGACACATTATTCTCAGTTTGTTCCATTCTATCCAGAGAATGGCACAAGCACTTCGTACTGCTAAGCGTTCTGAGGAGGACTCACTCGTGTAAAGATACGCAAGGCATTGGCCGTCGTGACGCGGTTCACCCCCTCAACTGTCGTTCCATAGACCTCAGCAAGCTTGGCTGCGACATAGGGAACATAAGCCGGCTCATTGCGTTCCCCGCGATGAGGCACCGGCGTCATATAGGGGGAATCAGTCTCCAGCACAATGCGGGACAGCGGTATCGACGGCAGAACAGAAGGCAACTGGCTGCGCTTGAAAGTACTGATACCTCCGATGCCCAGACAGAAGCGAGGGTACTCAAGCAATTGCAATGCTTTGTCTACGCCTCCGCTAAAGCAATGAAACACACCCGAAAGCCGGTCTTTGGGATAGTCCTTGAGGACCTGCAGCAGGAGATGCTGGGCCGAACGGCAGTGAATCATCAAAGGAAGGTCGTAGGTAGCGGCCCACTCGACTTGCACTCTGAATGCTTCTGTCTGCTCGGCGACACGCGAGTCATCCCAATAGAGGTCAAAACCCACTTCCCCTATTCCGATAAAAGGGTGAGGCGACTTGAGTATCTCCTCCATCCGACTCAGTTGGTCGCGCCAATCATCCGGCAGATCCTCGGGGTGAAGGCCGAGCATCGGATAGAGCGTCCCTGGATACTGGCGCGCGAGCGCAGCGGCCTCTTCGGCTGACGCGATGTCTGTAGCAGGCATGAATACCTGGCTTACGCCTGCCTGACGGGCACGCCGGACGACATCTGCAATATCTTCCTTAAATTCGGGCCCGTAGATATGTGCGTGTGTATCTATCATCTGATACAGTATAGTCTGTTAGAGGACTCTGTGCACGAGGCTGTCGGCAAAATCCTTGATAAGCTGACGGCCTGTATCGTCCATCTTGACAGAAGCCAGCAGTTTGTCTGCCTCGTAGTAGCAACTGAGCATCTCCTGAGCGCAGGCCTCGGGTACGCCCAATGACTTGTATAGCTGGGTGAACCAGTCGATTTTGGCTTGCGGATCGGCGTCATGATCTGTCAGGCGATCGGCTATCTCGAGACGCTGCTCGGCGCTGGAGCGACTCAAGGCACTGATGAGCAGATACGTCTTCTTACCCTCGTGTATGTCACCCCCAATGCTTTTTCCAAAAACCTTAGCATCACCAAAGACATCCAGATAGTCATCCTGCAACTGGAAGGCCCTCCCTATCTGAAGCCCATACTGATAGAGCTTGTCTGCCTGCTCCCGTGTTGCGCCACCGACAAGGGCGCCCATCTCCAGAGCGCAAGCGATGAGCACACCGGTCTTGAGCCGTATCATCTCGAAATACTCATTTAGCGTAACGTCGAGCCGGTGTTCGAAATTCATATCATATTGTTGTCCTTCGCTCACCTGCAGCGTCGTCTCGAGGAAGAGGCGAAACGCGCTCTGCCTTGCCGTCTCCGCAATTCCATCTGCCTGTGACAGCGCCTGATACATACGTCCATAGGCCAGCTCCAGCATCGCATCGCCTGAGAGAATGGCGACATTGGCATCCCAGCGCTTGTGCACTGTGGGCTTGCCGCGACGCACATCAGCATTGTCCATCAAGTCATCATGGAGCAAGGTATAGTTGTGGAAGGTTTCCAGCGCAATAGCAGCTGCCATCGTACGCTCTACATCGCCACCAAAAGCCTGACAGGCCAGGAGCATAAAGACTGGCCTCAGACGCTTGCCTCCGACAGAGAGAGCATAGTTAATCGGCTCATAGAGTTCGGCTGGATTAGCCGGATAATAGACGGCGTCAAGCGCCTTGTTGAATTGCTGAAACAGCTGGTCATGAGTATACAGTGGCATAATGGTAAAGGATTAGTCAGAGTGATTAGCTGTCAAATGGGTCCTGGCTCAACTGGAAGCTGACCGGCAACGTCACCTGAGTACGAATGGGGTGTCCACCCTTCTGCCCGGGAATCCAGCGAGGCATCAGGTGCATCACGCGCAGGACTTCATGATTGAAGGCGGCATCAGAACTATGGATGATATGGGGATTGACAATGCGTCCGTCAGTCTCTACAATGAAAGCGACGGTCACTTCGCCCTCCCTGTGCTGTCGGATACAGGCTTGCGGGTATACCATCGTGGCGTTAAGCCACTTCATATACGAAGCTAAGCCTCCCGGGTAGCGCGGGATGGAGTCTATGATGACGCCCTCGGTACGCTCTTCTTTCTTGGCGAGCGCTAAGTGGGCCTCCTTGCGGAGTGTCTCCATAGAGTCTTTGGAAATGTCGACGATCTTCTTGGGATCGACATTGCCATCTTCTGGATGGAGGATTTCGGCAAGGTTTTCTTTCTCATCAATATCCTTCATATTCTGGAGATCATCCTCCTTGATTAGCTCGGGAGCCTCTTTGCGGGGCGGCCGGCGCATAGGGCGTGCCTCCTTGATACGGATACCCTCAAATCGGGCTATCTTCTTGATACTGTTGTCATCAAACTTAGGCTTGGGCTGCAGGCTGATGATAAAAGCAATGAGCGCAGGTATCAGGCACAAGGCAAAGAGTCCCAGCAGTGCGCCCAGGGCTATCGCATAGCGGCGGCCCGTCGTAGCCCGCAACTTGTAGGCACCATACTCCTTGTTACGATTTTCAAAGAGCAGGTCGCACCATTCTTTGGAATAGAGGTCACTGCCTTTCATCTACCTACCTTAGATAAGAAATAAAAACTGACCGCCGACAAACTAAAATAGGACGTTTCGCGTTATAATAGACGGAAAGATTTGCTTTTCTGACTGCAAAAGTAGCGCAGATAGCGCGAAATAGCGTAACTTTGAAGTCTAATTTTGGTTAAGAATGAACAAAGTAAGATGGATACTGTCACTGGCCCTTCTCTTCGCTCTTGGAGCAAAGGGGCAAGAGAGCTCATCAGTATTCAATTTCCTCAAGATACCCCTCTCCTCCCACATCGCAGCGCTGGGTGGAGAAAATGTGTCTCTTACTCAGGATGATCCTTCGCTCATTTTTTCCAATCCTGCCATTGCCGCGGCGGTCAATGACAACTCCCTCAACCTCGACTATCTCACCTACCTGCATGACACGCAGGTGATGGGAGCTGCTTATGTCAAGGTCTTCAGCGTGCGCCATACAGTCGGCATCACCGGCCGTCTATTCAACTATGGCAGCATGGACCAGACCGATGAGGCGGGCAATGTCATCGGCTCCTTTTCCGCCAAGGACATAGCTCTGAGCGGCCTGTACAGCTATACGATGGGTAACGGCTGGGTCGGTGGTGCCGCGTGCCGGTTTATCTACTCCAAGTACGCAGAGTACTCCTCCTTCTCCATAGGCTTCGACGTCGGTCTCCATTATAATAATGAGGCCAAGAACTTCTCCTTCGGTCTCGTCGCCAAAAATAACGGAGCACAACTCTCCTCCTTCTACGAAGGTCAGACTGAGCATCTTCCTTTTGATCTCCAAGCCGGTATCACACAGGGTATTGCCCACGCGCCATTTCGCATTTCCGTCACACTGCGCGATCTCACGCGCTGGAGCAAGCGATACTACTACAATCCTGAAGGCAAGGACAGCTTCGGACGCAAGATATTCAATCATGTCGTCTTCGGCGTAGACTTCCTCCCCACCGACAATACCTATATCGCCCTCGGATACAACTGCCGGCGGGCCAATGAGCTCAAGGCAGCCGGCTCCAGCCACGGCGCAGGCCTGTCCTTCGGCGGAGGATTTCAGGCCCGTAGGCTCAAGGTCGGCGTCTCATATGCCAAGTATCACGTCAGCGTCTCCTCCCTGACCTTCAATGTATCCTACAGTCTATAGCCCCATCTTGCAAGTCTCTAATATATGAATCATTCCTCTTCATTTAAGCCCATCATCATCGCCCTCGACGGCACCTCCTCGACCGGTAAGAGCAGCATTGCCCGGCGGCTGGCCGCCCGTCTCGGCTATACCTATATCGATACTGGAGCCATGTACCGCGCCGTCACCCTGCTGGCTATCAGGGGCGGAGCCTTTGCTGCCGACGGATCCATTGACGAGCCCCTACTCGCCCGACTCCTCGACGAGGCCGAGATTTCCTTCCACCTCAACACGGAGACTGACCATTCTGACATCTATCTCAATCAGGAAAACGTGGAACGCGAAATCCGCACCATGGAGGTATCATCCCGAGTAAGCCCCATAGCAGCCATCCCCTTCGTGCGTAAAGCGCTGGTTGCCCAGCAGCAAGCTATGGGAAGACACAAAGCCATCGTCATGGACGGACGCGATATCGGCACCACCGTATTTCCCGACGCCGAGATGAAGGTCTTCATGACCGCCTCGCCCGAGGTGAGAGCCCAGCGCCGCTACGACGAGCTGCAAGCCAAGGGGATGCCTGCCACTTACGAGGAAGTATTGCGCAATGTTCAGGAGCGCGACTACATAGACTCCCACCGCGCCACCTCGCCCCTGCGGCCTGCCGACGATGCCGTGATCCTCGACAACAGCCATATGACCATGGATGAGGAGATGGACTTCCTGCTCGATCTGTACCGCCAGCGCGCCTGTCAGGACGCTTGACCGTCGAAGCAAAGTCAGACTAGGGACGCCCGCCAGGACCTGTCGCATAAGCACTTTCGGGCCTACGAAAAGGACATATCAGGCCTAGTATCACCCACATCCGACCTACGAAGAAATAGAAGCCACCTCATCACCCATACATCGTTTCTATACAGATGAACATTAATATTGAGATAGATAGCCACTCAGGATTTTGCTTCGGCGTCACAACTGCCATCAGCAAGGCCGAGGAAGTTCTCCGTAAGGAGGGCTCCCTCTACTGCCTAGGCGACATCGTGCACAACGACAAGGAGTGCAACCGTCTGCGCGCCTTGGGGCTCAAGATGATAGACCACTCCACCTTCAGACAGCTCCATCACGTCAAAGTCCTCCTACGCGCCCATGGTGAACCGCCCGAGACCTACGATATCGCACGCCGCAATGACATCGAAATCATCGACGCCACCTGCCCTGTAGTTCTCCAGCTGCAAAAGCGCGTCAAGAAGGAATATCAACAGAGCGACGGCAGCCAGATCGTCATCTTCGGCCGGCCGGGCCACGCAGAGGTCCTGGGCCTCGTAGGCCAGACAGAAGGGCATGCCATCGTGCTCGACAAGTTATCAGATGCCGAGCAACTGGACTTCACCCGCTCCATCCGCCTCTTCAGCCAGACCACCAAGCCCCTACAGGAGTTTCGAGACATCGTCACCTACATCCAGAGCCATATCCAGCCCCCGGCCACGCTGCAATACTTTGACACCGTATGCCGGCAAGTCGCCAATCGCATGCCCCATCTGCTCCAGTTTGCCTCGAGCCACGATGTCGTCCTCTTTGTCAGCGGTCTCAAGAGTTCCAATGGCCGCACGCTCTACCGAGCCTGCCAGTCTGTCAATCCGCGGTCCTATATGGTCGAGGGGCCATCTGACCTGGACTTCTCATGGTTTGAAGGTATCCGCACACTAGGCATCTGCGGTGCCACCAGCACCCCCAAGTGGCTGATGGAGGCCTGTCGTGACGCTATACTCAACCACTAGTCGTCTGTCCAAGCCCCTTGCGCCCGTCGCAATAAAGCATACGGAAGCCACATAAACAAAAAAATTACGCACAAGGCCAGTCTTATTCACTGAAATATATTACCTTTGCACTCGCAAAACGCCAATAAGCGTATCAACCACACAAGGAGAGGTGCTCGAGTGGTTGAAGAGGCACGCCTGGAAAGCGTGTAAACCCCTAAAGGGTTTCGTAGGTTCGAATCCTATCCTCTCCGCAAAAGGGTATATCCGATGGGATAAGCCTTTTTCTTTTTGTCTTTTGCAAATAGCCGCCATCTCGTATAAACTTGTCGATTTATCATCTTTCATACAAGCACGAGGGATATCCCTGCTCGACTGGAAATCAGTGTAGGCTGGCATATCGGCAGGCAAAGGAGAGAAGCAGTGCTCTTTATCTGCCACATTGCTCGGAAAAACTCAGAAGAGCTTCATCTCTACATCGGCAGACCTCGCCTCAATTTGTGATGATACCTCTATAAATATTAGTTGAAAATCTCAACGCCATACTCCCAAGATGCAGCAGGCAGGAGTCCTGACGATCTCAACCCTGTCTCCGCCACCTTTTATTATATGGCCCAGTCATGATAAGCCTGCGGTATTTTTGACGGCATCCTTTCTAAATACCCCACGCAGGGAAGAGCATAGTTCGTATGCTGTCTTCCTCTTCAGAGATTGCTTAAGCAAACGGTCGTCCATTGTTTTTTATATAATAAATCCGAAATACTGGCTCGTATAGGTACCGGCGTTGGCATGACAAGTCGCCTTGTAAGCGCTACAAGGTCGGACTTAGTCCAAACTAGAAGGCGAGTTGCTGCCACCTGATAGCCAGTTAGTTACAAAAAGAGTCAAATCTTATTTGTATTTCATTAGATTTCAACGAGCTACAAAGTCAATTTGAGCATATTTTTATATTTCCGAGTTCAAAGGAGAAGTGGGCATCTCCACTCTATTTTTAATTATAAAAAAAGAAGCCCTTTCCATTCTCTGAAGAAGCCGTCCCCTGTACAATCCAGACTTGACGCCCGCGGAAAGGCTCCCGGAACATTGTTCTCAGGGAAGTGCAGATGATACAGAAATTCTTCTTTTCATAAGTCGTACGCCGCCTGTCATCCTGTGTGGATGACCCCTTTCCTCTTGCTTTCCGCAGATCTGTGCTGCGTTTCCCCTCCAAAGCGATGCGATTGTCTGAGCAAACATCAATTTATAAAGGACTTCATCTCCTTTAAAAAAGGTCTGCGCCTTCAAATGTCTCTCGCAGGCGGTCTTCCTTCTCTTCGTCCTTATTCGCGAGTTGTAGACCATACAGCCAAGTCCGCTATCTGCGTCATTCACTGCATATCGACAACTTCATTGTCTGTCACGACAAGCATCGTGAATACTTGTGGGAGGTGGCATACCACATTTAGCCGACTCAAAATGCCACATGTGTGGTATTGTGACGGGGTAGAAGTCGCCGTACCTTTGCATTGACAACAAAGAGGTACAACCTCAGCCAAAGTCCTACCGACAGCGGCGTCATCATAAGTCAATCATAAACTATTAAAATACTATTATCATGGCACAAGGCAAACTTCACTTTGAGACACTTCAGCTTCATGTAGGCCCCGAGCAGGCTGACCCTGCAACAGACAGCCGCGCAGTCCCCATCTATCAGACTACGAGCTACGTATTCCACAATTCCAAGCATGCAGCCGACCGCTTCGGATTACGCGATGCGGGCAATATCTACGGACGTCTGACCAACTCGACTCAGGGTGTCTTTGAAGAGCGCGTCTCTGCCCTCGAGGGTGGTGTAGGTGGTTTGGCAGTTGCCTCTGGTGCCGCAGCCGTAACCTACGCCCTGACAAATATCGCCTTTGCCGGCGACCATGTCGTAGCCAGCAAGACTATCTACGGCGGTACTTACAATCTGCTCGCCCATACTCTGAGCAAGTACGGCATTGAGTCCACCTTCGTCGACCCCGATGACTACAATGCACTCGAGGCCGCCATCCGGCCCAATACCAAGCTGGTCTTTATCGAGACACTCGGCAACCCCAATTCCAACATCTCTGATATCGAGCGCTCAGCTGATATCGCCCATCGTCACGGTATCCCCTTGCTGATTGACAACACCTTTGGCACGCCCTACCTCATCCGTCCTATCGAGCACGGAGCCGACATCGTAGTCCACAGCGCCACCAAGTTTATCGGCGGCCACGGCAGCAGCCTCGGCGGCGTCATCGTTGACGGCGGCACATTTGACTGGAAGAAAGATCCCGCCAAGTTCCCCGGCTTCAACAATCCTGACCCCAGCTACCACGGCCTTATCTTCGGCGACCTGCCTGCACCTTTCGTCACCCGCGTCCGCGCCCTGCTGCTCCGCGATGAGGGTGCCACCATCTCCCCCTTCAACGCCTTCCTGCTGCTTCAGGGGCTGGAGACATTGTCCCTGAGAGTAGAGCGTCACGTCTTCAACACTAAGAAGGTACTCGAATATCTCGAGCATCAGCCTCAGGTCAAGAAAATCAACCACCCCTCCGAGCCGACACATCCCAACCACGACCTCTACGAGAAATACTTCCCCAACGGCGCAGGCTCAATCTTCACCTTTGAGATTGACGGTTCGCAGCAAAAGGCCTTCGACTTCATCGACCACCTCAAGATCTTCTCACTCCTCGCCAACGTGGCTGACGTCAAGAGCCTCGTCATTCACCCGCTGTCTACGACCCACTCCGAGCTGAGTCTCGAGGAAGCAGCCGACCAAGGCATTTATCCATCCACCATACGCCTCTCCATCGGTACAGAGCACTACCTCGATATCATCGCAGACCTTGATCAGGCCTTTGAAGCCGTAAAGAATGAAAAATAATATCTGATAATTACTTAAAACTTAAAGATTATGACTATCGCAAAAAAACTCACAGATCTCATAGGCAGCACTCCGCTGCTTGAGCTCAACGCCTACGAGGCAGCCAAGGGCATCGACGCCCATATTATCGCCAAGCTCGAATACTTCAATCCCGCCGGCAGCGTCAAGGACCGCATCGCTTACGCGATGATCACGGATGCTGAAGAGAAAGGACTGCTTAAGCCCGGTGCAACCATCATAGAACCGACAAGCGGCAACACAGGTATCGGCCTCGCTTTCGTAAGTGCTGTCAAGGGGTACAAACTTATCCTAACCATGCCCGACAGCATGAGTGTGGAGCGTCGCAACCTCGTCAAGGCATACGGTGCACGCGTAGAACTGACTCCGGGCAAGGACGGCATGAACGGCGCTATCGCCAAGGCCAAGGAGCTGCAGCAGCAGATTCCGGGCTCATTCATCCCGCAGCAGTTTGAAAATCCTGCCAACCCGCGCGCTCACTACAATACCACAGGCAAGGAAATCTGGGCTGACACTGAGGGCAAGGTAGACATCTTCGTTGCCGGCGTCGGCACGGGCGGCACCGTGAGCGGCACAGGCAAGCGCCTCAAGGAATACAATCCCAATGTGAAGGTTGTGGCCGTAGAGCCCGCCTCCTCTCCCGTGCTCAGCGGTGGCCAGCCCGGCCCCCACAAGATACAGGGCATCGGCCCGGGCTTCGTCGCTAAGACTTACGATGCCAGCGTCGTCGATGAAATCATCACGGTAGAGAATGACGAGGCCATCCTCACGGGTCGCGAGCTCGCTGCCAACGAGGGCCTACTCGTAGGTATCTCTGCCGGAGCCGCTGTATTTGCTGCCCGCAAGCTGGCACAACGTCCTGAGAACAAGGGCAAGAACATTGTCGTTCTGCTCCCGGATACTGGCGACCGCTATCTCTCGACCGCACTCTATGCCTTTGAGGAGTATCCTCTCTGATACCAAGCCATGAACTATAGTCTTAAGGGTATATTCTCCTTTGGGGAATGTACCCTTTTCCTATACACCGACAGTAGACACAAGGTCTAAAATCCGCCTGCGGCAGCGTATGCAAATCATACGTCGGACGCAGGCTTACATTCTGGGGAAAAATAAATTTTGGGAAAGGACTCTACCAGCATATCTTTCACCCGCCCAGGTCTTTATTCGTAGCTTTGCAGACTACGCATTATCGATGTATTATACCTATATGTCGATATTTATTGAATTATTTCTTAAAAATGTCATGATTTCCCGTTCTTTTTGTTTATTTTTGTAGAAAATCTGTTCTTTTGAATCAAACCTTTAATTCAATCAATCAATATGAGAAAAAACTTTACGCTATTTTTATGGTCTATACTCCTCTTCCTGACAGGTACAGGAGCAGCTCGGGCCACTGACTACTACGCTTTCTCGGTAGCTGGAACCTCTATCACGAGCGACAACGCCTTCAGCTTTGCCTCTAGCAACAGCGCTATCACCGGTACTGCCATATACAACGCCAAAGACAACCGGCTCATTCTCAATGGGACGACGATTGACCTCACCAATTCCTCCTCCGCGACCAACGCCATAGAGAATTACAATGATGACAACCTAGAAATCTACATCGCCGGCAATGTTACCATCAAGGCTCCGCAAGGTGATGCTTTTTATCTGAGGAAAAATACAAAATTCAACTTTGATACCGGAGCCACGCTGACGATTATTGCCTCCAAGGGCGTTGAGACGGATATCAACACCTACACAAGCAGCAGCAATGCCCTGACGGTGACGCTTAGCGGTGCCGACATCAGCAATACAGCCGGCATGGGCATTTACAATAACAGCGGCACTCAGCTCATTCTCTCCCTGTCAGGCACCAACAAGTTGTCGGCCAGCGGTGTTGGCATCCTCTCCCTCGACGGCACGCGTCTGAGCGGCGGTCAGCTGAATCTCACTTCTGGCGCAACAGGTATCATCAGCAATGGAGATCTCAGCATCAGCAATGATACGCTTACTGTCAAGAGTGCTGCAGCAGCCTTGACCAGCAATAGCAGCTCCGCGCTGACCATCTCCAAGTCCATCGTCCATACCACCGTTTCCTCCGGCCACAATATTGACGGATTTGCTTCTGCGACACTGACAGGCTGCAGTTTTGAAGGAGGAAATACCTATGATACCACAAACAAGGTGCTTACCGATGCAAACGGCAAAGCCGTGAGCGGAACTGCTGATATTGGAATTCTTGTCACTTATGACCTAAAAGTTAAAGGCATAGCTGTCACTTCCAACAATGCTGCTGATATTCTAGGCGACAAGACTGTCAGCTATGACGCCTCCAGCCAGACACTGACGCTCAACAATGCTCATATTGACGCAGGCAGCGAACAGGGCATCGGACTGACTAATGGCCAGCTCAAGATTAACCTTGTCGGCTCCAATTCCATAACAAGTACCGCTACCGGCATCTCGGCCACGGGGTCCGACATTACCATTTCGGGGTCTGACGCTTCTCTGACCGTCGGAGGCGGTGCCATCGGCATCTTTGCTGGAGTTCCCAGCGATAAATCTTACGGCATGCTGACCATTTCAGGCACTACAGTCAATGCCTCGGGCAGTGTCTATGCCTTCCGAGGCGATAACGCGATGACCCTTAGTATCAAAAATGCCAACGTCTATGCTTCAGCCAACCAAGGCTGCATATCAGGCTTTAGCTCAGTTTACCTCAGCGATGAACTCATTACGGAGCCTGCATCCGGCGCTACATTTAAATATGGAACCGGCTATACCGATGCAGACGGCAAACTCATCGGCGGGAAGCTCACCATATTGGCCGGTACCGACTATCAGTTTAGCGTAGGCGGCGTGGAAGTAACCTCTATCAATGCAGCCGACATCCTAGGCGACGGCACCGCCAGTTACGACAGCGAGAGCAAGACACTTACTCTCTCTGACGCCCATATCTCCGGCAGCAGTTATGGCGTTGACCTGAGCAACACCAGCATCCGTGGCCTCAAGCTCAACGGAACAAGCACCATTCAGACTACTTCAGCCGGTATCATTAGTAATACCACAGACCCTCTGGCCATCACCAGCAGTGAGGGGACGGGGAGCCTGGACATCAGCGGTGGCTACACGGGCATTATCTCCAAAGGAAACCTCATACTCAATGGAGTAACACTCAAAGTTAGCGGTACCAACTTCGCCTTCACCACTTGGAACTCCTCCCTCTTTGTCGCCACCAATGCCACCGTCATCGGCAAAGCGGCATCAGACGCCAAGATCTTCAACGGATTTTCCTCAGTCATCCTCAATGACTGCCAAGTCGTCACCCCAACCGGAGGCGATGCCGCTACCGTAACCGGAAGTGCCGTTATCGCTCCTACCACCTTTACCCTGACCCTCCCCGCCTCGGGTCTGGCTACACTAGACCTCGGTTTTGCTGCCACGATTCCAGACGGAGTGACCCTCTATGGCGTCACCTCGATTGACAACGCCCAATCTACTGCAAAACTGAACCAACTGGATGCTTCCGCCACCACGCTGGCCGCCAACACACCGGTCATCGTCAAGGGAGAAGCCGGACAATCCTATACCTTCTCCCTATCCAAAGAGGCGGGCACAAGCATCGAGGGCAACCTGCTCAAGGGCGTGCTTGTCGATACCGACTTTGACCCGAGCGACACCAAAACTACATATTACATCCTGAGTGGCGGTCAATTCCACGCCGCAGATATTACGGCTTCCGACCATTCTATTAAGGCCAACAAGGCTTACCTTTCCATGGCCGTCGCAGGCAGCAAGAGCTATCAACTCGATTTCGGGTCGCCCTCCGCCGTCCGTCAATTACCAGTCGACGGGCAAAAAGATCAAAAAGCCGACGTCTACTACAATCTCCAGGGCCAGCGCGTCCTTTCTCCGGCCCGTGGCCTCTATATCCGCAACGGCCGTAAAGTATTTGTCAAGTAATCGTATCATCCATTATCCTAAAATGAACAAATCAGCATATAGACATCCCGCCATCAAGGTAGTTGACCTCCATGTCCGTCACGCCATTCTCGAGGATAGCGTCCCCATTAACAATGAGGAAAAGCGCAAACTCTCAGACGCCGAATCCAAAGGCTTCTGGCACAACAGCTCCTTCTGGGACAAGACTATCTATGACAAGTAAGCCCAGTCCATTCACACAGTACGTACCTTCGTACTGAACAACAGCGAAATCCATCGGCTCATCCCCGTTCCGATGGATTTTTTATGCCCTGACGGGGGCGCTGACCGGGCTGTTTGGCCTCACCAGCGCTCTGACGGGAGTAAAAACTGGGACCGTCTGTCCTCACAAACGCGCCAATAGAAAAGCCGTCCGCTTTGCTCGGGTGAGAATAAGCTTCGCGCATAAAAAAATACGGAAAAGGTCAGACAGGACGGGGCACGTGTGGTTCGGCATGATCGTTTCCTCTCCATTCGACAGCCGATACGGTTGCACCGGAGTCGAAGGCCGGTCTTCGCCTTAGGGCCGATGGATACAAAGATTTGCACTATTTTTACGCAAGAAGACGGGCAGAAAGATGTACTTTTGCTCTCGATATGACAACCTTCCTCCTTGCGGACAATCAGGATATATCCCGTGAAGGGCTCAAGAGCTTGTGCAACGGCATACCCGACACCCGAATAGTCGAGATTGCCAACAAGCACGACCTTATCGGCGCCTTACAGCAAGACACACGTGCAGTCGTAGTAGTCGACTACACGCTGTTTGACTTCAACGACGCCTCCGACCTGCTCATCCTCCACCAACGTTTTCCACTTTCTTACTGGATACTTTTCAGCGAAGAGCTGAGCGACAACTTCCTCCGACGCATCACGGCCGAGAGCATGCCCATCAGTCTCGTCAGCAAGTCCGGCACGCTCCGTGAGATAGATGAGGCCCTCCGGTTGGCTCTGCGGGGAGAGCGCTACGTCTGTAGGCTAATCATGGAGCAGATTCTCTCACTGCCACAGCGTCAGAACAAGCCTCACGTCTCGCTGACGCCCACCGAGGTGGAAATCCTGCGCGAGATTGCCCTGGGCAAGACGACCAAGGAGATTGCCGCAGAGCGCAATTCGAGTTTCCATACCGTCAACACCCATCGCAAAAACATCTTTCGCAAACTCGAGGTCAACACAGCTTACGAGGCGATTCGCTACGCCCTGCGCGCCGGACTTATCGATACGACCGATTACTATATCTAGCCGTACACCATATGGTTGCCCTGCCGTTGCACGACCTACTTTCTCTGCCCTCTCCTGGGCGATGTCAGCCTAAGGTCTAGTCGAAACTGTCAAAGGCTAGCAACAGCCTGAAGCCAAGACCGCAGAAGCCCTCGTACGCGTCCTGTACCTGCTTCAGGAAAAATTGTTGCCCGTTTTTCCGCCATGTTTTCTCCTCCCCGTCACGCCATTGTCTGCACGAAGCATAAAATTTCCCCTCCTTACATGACAAAATGCCAATTTATACAATTAAAAAAGCATTCATTAGCAAACTTTTAGCCTGGAAATCGTACACAAGACCAAATATAATGCTATCTTTGCACTCTACAAGAATTGTATTCGGCAGCATAGCATGAGAACCATTCACTTATTGACAACAGCTATAGCAGGACTGATGCTCATCTCCTGCGCTGGAGGCAGCAAGCCTCTGGACGAGCGCACGATGCACACCGTTGATTTGGCCTGCGACGAGACCTTCAGGCCCATCATCGGACAAGAGTTGCGCGCCTTTCAAGCCAAGTACACCGATGCCATCCTTGACACCACATTCCTGCCCGAGACAGACGCACTCAACCTCCTGCTTAAGGACAGCGTGACCATGGCCATCGCAACACGTCCTTTTACCGAGAAGGAGAAGAAGTTCATCCTTGACAAATACCGGCTTGTTGCGCAGTGCCAGCCCTTCGCCTACGACGCCATAGCGCTCATCGTCAACCCACAAAATCCCGACACGCTGCTCTCCGTCAACGAGCTGCGCAAGATTGTCACAGGCAAGCTGACACGATGGAGTGATATACAGCATGCCACAACCAAGGGAAATATCGAGGTAGTCTTTGATGACGAAAACTCAAGTACCGTACGCTACATCCGTGACTCCATCTGTGGAGGAGCCGCCCTCAAGGGCAACCTCAAGACCGCCCACTCCAGTCGCAATGTCATAGACTACGTACGTCACAGCCGCAATGCTATTGGTATCATCGGTGTAGACTGGATACGCAATATAAAGGACTCCACCAATCTGACCTTTGACCAGAGCGTCAGAGTCATGAGCCTGAGCAACTCTGCGGTGACAGAGCCAGACAACTGCTTCCAGCCGGTGCAGTACTACATAGCTACAGCCGACTATCCCTTGATACGCCAGCTCTACATCCTTTCCACCAACCCGTACACCGATACGTACAACCACAACTTCTACTTTTACCTCACCGATACCGAGGGCCAGCTTATCATTACAAAATCCTCACAACTGCTCCCTATCGTACCGGTACAAGTCAAGCAAGTTGACGTCAACGATTAAACCTATACGACATAACCAAATCCAACAGATAACACAATCAGATTACACATAAGAGAGAAATGAAAAGAACAAAGCTTATCACCCTGGCCACCGGCCTGATGCTGACTTTCAGTGTTTCAGTCTTTGCCGACGAGAAGCCCTTGCAGATTACCCCTGAAGCTCAGGCATATGCTGACAAACTCATCCAGTTGTCCAAGAATGATCAGATGGCCGTCATCAATGAACTCACCAATATCCCCAAAAAGATAAAGAAGGACAAAGAAAGTCTCGCCGGAATCGCCGAGATACTCAACAGTAACAGACTCTATCAGCCCGCGCTCGAGATTGCCACGGTCGCTTACCAGGACCATCCCGAATATCTCCCCGCCATCCTCGCCATGGGTAACGCTTTCGCCGGACTGGGCAACACCGATGAGGCTGCTGCCAAGTATGAAGAAGCCATCAATGCCGATCCCAGCGACAAAAGAGCCTACTTCAAGTTTGTCGATATCTACAAAAATATCGCACCGGAAGTAGCCCTGGAAAAACTAAACGTCATCAAGGAGAAATTCCCCGACGACCCTGAGATCAACAAGGCCATGGGCTCTATCTACTACAACCAGAATAAGATTGACGATGCCGAAAAGGCTTACCAAGAGTACTTTAAGTCCATCCCCGAGGGCGGAGACCCGCAGGCTCAAGAGGACTATGGTATCGTACTCTTTGCCAAGAAAAATTATCAAGCCTCTCTCGCCATCGCCGAGCAGGCCCTCAAGCATGACGCCAGCTCTCTGAGCGCCAACCGTCTGAAGTTCTACAATCTCATGGAGCTGGCCGAGACAGACAAGGCTAAGGCACAGGCTGGTCAATTCTTTGGCAAATTTGACGAGAAGCTCTACAACTCTACTGACTACAAATATGCCGCTGATCTCGCATCGCAAACCAACGATCCTCAGCTGGCTGTTAAGTCGTACGAAAAGGCCGTTAAGCTCAATCCCAAAGCTCCCGACCTCTACAAGAGCCTGAGCGAAGCTTACGAGGCCGTCAATCAGACCGACAGCGCAGTAGCTGCCTACATGAAGTATGGCGAACTGGCCAATCCTGGTGCACTGCTCAACTATCTCCAGGCCGGCAAGATTTACTATTCCGCTGCCGCCGCCCTTAAGGACGGAGAGCACGACGCCCTGCGCAAGCACTACATTAACGCCGGAGACTCCCTATTTGCCAGAGTATCCGAAAAAGCACCCGACAGCTACATGGGTCCCTTCTGGAGAGCTCGCATACAGACCATCCTGGACCCCAACAACCCCATCGAGAGCGTAAAGTCCCAATATGAAGAGGCTTACCGCCGCATGGAGGGCAAAGATGACTCCTACGATGGCTATCGCAAGGAGTGCTTGGTCTACGATGCCTTCTACTATTTCAAGAAGGATCAGTACGCCGCCTCGCTGGATGCCTGCAACAAGGTACTCGCCATCGAGCCCAACAACAGCCTCTGCAAGCAGATCAAGGCTGCCATCGGCCAGCTTAGGAAGTAATTTTGACAGTTTTACGGGTCATCCCGTCCAAGGGCCTCGCCCGACCCATACACGATGAAGTCGCCTCGCTGAACGATATTCAGCGAGGCGACTTCATTTCAACGACATACACTCCATCCCAAGGCACACACAAGTAGCCCAATCCTTCATAGGCTATTGCACCTGCTGTCTAAGGACAGCGAGCAATTCCATCTTGCGAGATGCCGCATACAGCTATTCTCAAGCGACATTTTCTTCCCTACACCTTTATACTTATCATGTATACTATATATATATGTATACTCACCCCTCAAGTCACTCTCTCCTTCTCTTCCCTTCTGACAGCTCGCACGCCCTGCCAAGTTAGAGCAATTTAATACCCATCCGATCCCAGGTAGCCGTCTCTGCTCTAGAAGCAGATACGATCACCATCCTTGAGCGAGCACTACGACACGCCGATACGCGTCGTCTGTACACAATGCCGCCTCCCTGAGTCTATGCACAAGGAGGCGGCATCTCTATATTATTAGACCAGCTGTTGTCTCGTATCTGCTATTCTGCGGGTTGTACAGACTCTACGACAGTCTCTTCCATCTGAGCAGCCTCTTCTTTGCGTAAATCCTCATAAAAGGCTGCCAACGAAGTCTGAACATAGGGGACAAGCAAGAGAAAGCCGATACCACAAGTAAGGACACACAAGATACCCCAGCCTATAAAACTCAGATAGAGCAGGAAGAGCTTCATCTTGCTGCCATCCATCATCAGCCGGCTCTTATGTATAGCCTCTACAGCACCCACATTCGGATTGTCGCGCAGGATATAGGGTGTCATCGCGTACGACAGGCTCTTGATAATACCGGGAACAATCAGCAGCAGCAACCACAGCGCTATATACACAGACATAAGCAACATCGTCGTAAACACACGCACGAAGTCCTTATATCCGTCAAAGATGGACCCGACTTGCGGATTTTGGTCACGCAACAGCGACAGAAAATAAATACAGAAGCCCCATGACAACGGTATCAAGAGAAAAGACCACACGAGATTCCATGATACCTGCCCGGCCTCAGACAGTGGGAAGAGCAATGAAATGTTGGGCAGCACACTTCCAACAATAAAGAAAATAAGCGTTGCGACGACAGCACCTCCCCAGTGGCCTTCAAGGGTCATACGCGCCTGTTTGCGAAGTTCAGAATTGGTCGGTTTCATATCAATAGGCTATTATAAATCCAGTTATTTTATTCTACGTAAGTGATCCATCCGTGAGTATCAGGCTCGATACCGTACTGGATATCACGGAGTTTGTGGTAAAGCTTGGTGCATACGGGTCCCGGTTTGCCGTCCTTGGCAAAGACATAGCTCTTGCCCGAGTCGATATCGTCTATCTGTTTGATGGGACTGATGACAGCAGCGGTACCACAGGCTCCGGCCTCTTCAAATGTAGACAGCTCCTCCTCAGGTATCTGACGTACCTCGACCTTCATGCCGAGGTCCTTAGCCAGCTGCTGCAAGCTCTTGTTGGTGATACTTGGGAGGATAGACGTAGACTTAGGAGTAACGTACGTATTATCCTTAATACCAAAGAAGTTGGCAGCACCACACTCGTCGATATACTTCTTCTCCTTAGCATCGAGATAAAATTCGCAGGAATAGCCCTTGTCATGAGCTAGCTTGTTTGCTCTCAGACTGGCAGCGTAGTTTCCCCCGACCTTGTAGATACCGGTTCCGAGCGGCGCAGCACGGTCATAGTCTCTTACGATGACATAGTCCGTGCAAGCAAAACCACCTTTGAAATACGGGCCCACCGGAGTAACAAACATTAGGAAGAGGTACTCCGATGAAGGATGTACACCTACCTGTGCACTCGTACCGATAAGCAGCGGGCGGATATAGAGCGCAGCACCACTCTCATAAGGCGGGATAAAGCGTTCATTGAGTTTGACCACACGCTTGGCCATCTCGACAAAGAGGTCTGTAGGAACCTCGGGCATCAAGATACCCCGACATGTCGACTGCAGGCGCTTTGCGTTCTCGTCAATACGGAAGATACGTATCTTGCCGTCAGGGCAACGGAATGCTTTCTGGCCCTCAAACGCTTCCTGCCCATAGTGCAGGCAGGTGGCTGCCATGTGGATATTGATCAGTTCGGATGAACATACTTCTATCTCACCCCATTTGCCGTCGCGATAGCAACAGCGTACATTGTAATCGGTGCGGATGTAACCGAAGGGCAAATTGGCCCAGTCTAAATTTTCCATATCTGTATAATGTATACCTTTAAATAGATTGTCTCGATGACGTCACGTCCTCTGTCTACAGTCCAGATAGCCCACCCTATGACAAGCACTGTTTATCCTTGCCATTCGATGCCGTCAAAACTGCACAAAGAGCAATGCAAATGTACTCAAAAAAACAAACAAAGTGCACACAAATCTACGAATTTTAGAGCCAAATCTAAACAATATGCCATCGTAATAGACAAAACCGAAATATTTGGCAGCCAATGCCAAGGGCAAGATACAATTTAGCAGATATTTTTCAAAGAAAAACACCATGTATGAATTATTCTTTTTACCTTTGCAAGGTCAAATCTATATCTGTGCCGTGTGCACGCCAACCGGAAGCGACAAACTGATCAATAACGTAGAAAAATAAATAACGTACTAAAAATCAAAATTCAAACTCAAACAAAACAAAATGGAAACAAAAGAAACAAAAGCTACGGTTAACAACGTTAGCAAGAAGCCTGTCGCTGCTAAGAAGAAGAGCCAAGGCTTCACTGGTATCAAGAGCGCATGGATTATCCTCGTAATATGCCTTGTGCTGGCCATCGTCGTCTATCAGTTTGTACTCGGTTCTCCCTCCAACTTCGCAGGTGGCGATCGTTCCGGCAAGGCCCTCAACATGCTCGGTACAGTCTACAAAGGAGGTTTCGTCGTTCCTATCATTTGGACCATGCTCTTTGCTGACTTAGCCCTCACCTTCGAGCGCTTCCTCGCCCTCAAGACTGCCTTTGGTAAGATGAGCCTCGACAAGTTCGTTAAGCAGACCAAGGATTGCCTGCAGAAGAACGACCTCGACGGAGTACTCAAAGTATGCGACAAGCAAGGTGGTTCTGTTGCCAATGTCATCAACGCTACTATCGTTAAGTACCGTGAGGTAGAGGCAGACAACACCCTGACCAAGGAGCAGAAGGTACTCTCTCTCCAGAAGACACTTGATGAGGCTACCGCCCTCGAGATGCCTACCCTGCAGATGAACCTCCCCATCCTCGCCGTCATCGTTACCCTGGGTGTGTTGACCGGTCTGTTTGGTACTGTGCTCGGTATGATCCGTTCATTCTCCGCTCTGTCCGCTGGTGGTGGTGGTGACTCCGCAGCCCTTTCTCAAGGTATTTCTGAGGCCCTTGTCAATACCGCATCCGGTATCGCAACTTCCGCCCTCGCTGTAATCTTCTACAACTACTTTACCAATAGAATCGACCATCTGACCTACGGCCTCGACGAGGTAGGTTTCACAGTAGTAGCTACTTTCAACGCTACCCACTAATCTTAACATAATAATAAGAAAGGTAAATAGGAAATGGGACGTTTTAAGATAAAAAAACGCGAACTCTGGATAGATATGACGCCTATGTCAGACGTCATGGTCCTATTGCTTACCTTTTTTATGCTTACTGCTACTTTCGTAAAGCCAGAACCAGTAAAAGTTCAGACTCCGGGATCTGTCTCTTCAATCAATGTGCCTGACCACGACGTGCTCACCATACTGATTGACCCCAAAGGACGTATCTTCATGAGCCTGGACAAGAAGACCGACATGATGTCAACGCTCGACGCCATCAGTGAGAAGTACAATGTCTCCTTCACTTTGGACGAGAAGCGCACATTCGGTAGCGTGCCCTCTTTCGGTGTACCCATCAATGAGCTCAAGAGTTTTCTTGACCTCGATCCCGCCAAGAGAGAAGCATATCTAAGTAGTGAAAGCATCAAAGGTATACCCTGCGATAGCGCCAATAATGAATTCAAAGATTGGGTAGAAGCCGCACGCGAAGTCAATCCTGACTTAGTCATCTCCATCAAGTCAGACGCCAATACCAAGTATCAGGTCGTCAAGACGGTGATGAATTCCCTTCAGGATATCAAGTGCAACCGATACAATCTGATTACCAATCTGAAGAAAGTCAAGGCAGTTGACGAATAGGAGGACAAAAGATGAAGACAAAACAGAATAAGAAAACAACCCGCGTGGACTTCACGCCTATGGTTGATATGATGATGCTCCTCATCACCTTCTTCATGCTCTGCACCACGCTCTCCAGGCCAAAATCCATGGAGATTAACATGCCTTCCAACAAGAAGGACCTGAGAGATGACCAGCAGAACAAGGTGAAAGCCTCTCAAGCCGTCACACTGCTCCTTGACAAAGACAACGCTATCTACTACTACGAAGGAATTCCCGCCATCGACAACCTTAAGAAGACCTCTTATGGTGAAAATGGTCTGCGCCAAATCTTGGTAAAAAAGAATATGGCCGCTATTCAGAAAGTGAAGGAACTCCGTCGCAAATACGAGAGCAATGTCTCTGCCAACGCTTTCAACGAGAAGAAGCAGAGAGATAAGTTTAATGAAGAGCTTAGCGAAATCCGCGGAGGCGAAGGTACGCCCAATGTCATCATTAAGGCGACAGACGAGGCAACCTACAACAACCTCATCGACGCACTCGACGAGATGCAGATATGCGATATCGGCAAATACGTCATCGTGCCCATCACAGACTTCGACAAGCAGATGATTCAGCATTTGAAAGATAAAGGAGGCGCAGCCGCTCCCACCAAATAAATGAAGTAAGCTATGGCAAAAATAGATTTATACTCAAGAGATTGGTGCGACATTATCTTCGAAGGGAAGAATAAGCAGTACGGCGCCTACGTGATGAGAGCTGAGACTGGCAAGCGCAACGGCAAAGCCATGCTCGCAGTAATCATCATTCTCCTCGCAGCTATCTTTATCCCGGCCCTGGTCAAGACCGTCATGCCTAAGCAAGAGATCGAGACCGTTACCACGACCCAGCTCTCCAAGCTTGAGGAGGCCAAGGTAAAAGATAAGCATATCATAAAGAAAGTAGAACCCAAGCAGCAAGAGCCCCAGCGCATCAAGAGCTCCATCAAGTTTACCGCACCTAAGATCGTCAAAGACGAGGAGGTGACCAAGGACGATGAGATGAAGTCTCAGAAGGAACTGGGCGAGAGCAAGGTGGCCATCTCCATTGCCGATGTCAAAGGTAATGATGATGTCCACGGTAAGGATATCGCAGACATCAAGGAGGTCATCACCTCCAAGCCCACAGAGGAGCAGACCAAGGTCTTCACCTATGTAGAGCAGATGCCGAGCTTCCCCGGTGGTGAAAGCGCCCTCATGCGCTACATCGCCGAGCACCTCCGCTACCCGTCAGCAGCTCAGGATCAAGGTATCCAGGGCGTCGTCATGCTCAGATTTGTCGTCGAAGGTACCGGTCAGGTCGGCGACGTACAGATCTTGAAGTCCCTCGACCCCAGCTGCGACCGCGAGGCCATTCGTGTCGTCAAGTCTCTACCTCGCTTCGTCCCCGGACGTCAGCAGGGTAGACCCGTCAACGTTTGGTTCCAGCTGCCTATCCGCTTCGTCTTACAGTAATCTTCACAGATTATACCTCCATTTTGCGGGGAGACTGTCCACACAGACAGTCTCTCCGCTTGTTTTTATTAGTCTTCCCCCAGGACGCTATGGTACTCCTCACATCCGTCTCGCTCTTCTTGGCGATACCAGCGAGACACTCACCGGCAGACAACTACCATCCCCTCCCCACCTTCAACCAAAGGCGATATCAGGCCTGATGATCGCCGACAGAAATCCGACAACCGTCACTCCTCTTATTGCATCCTCTTATTCGGCGGACGCCATTCCTTTGTAGTTCTTCCTACTCTTGGGCATACATTTATGGGCCATCTCTTACTCAGCTGGAGACACGCCACCTTATCCTCATTTGCCCGGACTACCCATTCAGCAGACCCACGACCGCCGTCCGTCCCACTCGGACTTGCCGTTCTCTGTTCCACCCGACGTAAACGCCAACCCTATCTGCAAGAGTAGCACGTACCATAGGATAAAGGTACAAGCAGGGCAGCACGCCCGACCTCCCCCCCGTCGGGCTACTCTTTGTTGCCAGGGTGAAGGCGCAAGAGGGGCTATTAGGCCTGTCTCTGCCGTGGCATTGTATAACGCACAGAGACAAATTTGCCACATAATTTATGAGAAAATGGGAATTAAATACATTTAACATTATAGGACTTTCTACTTAACAATCTATTGTGTATTTTTGCCAAGCGTAAGCAACAAAATGGCATCCATTGTGCCGACCTTCAGCGCCGCAAGACGCGAGGCCATTCTGCGGCGTCATTCTCTCACGACGGGAAAGACCAAAGTGAAAGACCAATACAATGCATATCCACCCAGCGCCGAGTATCGAGGAAATAGCGCTTCGTGGACAAAAAGAACTACCACAGTCCAGCATCCAAGACATTAGTCGTACAAAATAGCTATCATTATATTCATTTTAAACATTTCTATCACATGAAGAAAAAAAATCTACTCTTTGCTGCCTTCTTGGCTCTTGGGAGCCTGGGGGGGGGTAAACGCTCAGACACCTGATCCTATCATGGATCTTGAGTTTACGACACCTGACAGTATTGGTACCTCATGGGGACTAGCTGGCTGTGTCGTCAACAAGGCTTCTACTACCAACAGTGAAAAGACCCACACCATCTACAGCCGTAAAACCGAAAACACCAACTCTATCACCGACGATGAGATGCCGGGCCGTTATCTTGGCGTAACTGACAACGACTATCGAGGCTTCTGGTACACGACCTACAATGCCAACGATGCTCTCGGCAAAGCATTTGCCAACAAATTTACCTTGGAAACCGTTGTCCGAATGGACAAAAATGAGGCTAATGGCACTGCCAGCAATAAAACTCAATCAACAGGCACAGCCCATCTTATTAGTTCAGAGCTCAACGGTGGCTGGAGCATTTATAGTTATCCGGGTACAGGCCTAAGCTTTACATACTGGACTTCCGCCAACGGCGGAAAGCCAGTACCCAATACTGCAGACACTCATGTATATCTGAAGAACGGCCAATTTTACCATCTTGCACTCGCTGTTGACAAAGACGCCAAGACGGCTAAATTTTATGTCAATGGCAAGGACGTAATGACCCGGAGATTTGAGGGTGATTTTGTATATCCCCAGATTGGCGATAAACCAGGAAGCGAGAAGATGTGGTTCTGCATCGGAAGTGCACCAGCGGCAGGCGCGACCAAAATAAAACCAGACTATGGCCGCAGCTCTAGCAGGTGCACTTACAGCTACGTCAAGTTTTATGACAAAGCTCTCACAGCCAACCAGATTAAGGCTATTTATGACACCGATCTCGTCCAGCACTACACCCAAGTCAAAGATCTGCCCAATGACGTGATGTTTGACATACAGTTTAAGGCCAACCGCGATGCCACTGACGCATCCGCTTTCGCAGGCACCGTTGTCAAGCGCGGCAATGGCGCAGCAAGCATCGCATATAACCACGACCGCTACGAAGCCAAATTTGCCCGTCCCAGTGACCAGGATAACAACTTCAACTGCGCCACAGATTTTTACTATGTCAAGACCGCCGACAATCCTTCTTTCAATGCCAAGATGGACGACGAGTTCTCTTTTGAAGTATACTGCCAGAGCACTACTGCTACTCCTCCATATACCATCTGTCCGATGAGCTATCAGCAGGGCGGCGGTATCGGCTTCGAGTTTCAACCAACAGGACAATTCAAAGGCAACATCAATACTTACGGCTATCCTTTGGATGCCACCGTATCCGGAACAGGATGTCGCGGATCAAAACACAATGTTGCCACTGCAGACTCCCTGACGACTACCGAGCCCACTCACTATATCATCGTCTTTAAGCGCGGAGAGAAAGGTGTCAATGGCTATAGCCGACTCTATATCAACGGAACAAGATATGAGGAAACAGGTTCTGACAGTGTCGGTATCAATGAGCATATCGCCTTCCCCTTCGCTCCGTTCCAATATCTTACCGTCGGTGCAGACCCGAGTAAAAACTATACTAATGGACATCCCTACGACCTAAACACCACAAAAGCCGACTGCCCCTTTGACGGCGTCGTCTCTATCGCCCGTGTATGGAGCAAGGCCTTGACAGCGGAAGATGCCGCGCTGCTCTCCAAGCAGGCCGAGGACCCCGCTGCCAATACTCCTATCACCATTACCTCTATCGGCTACGCCAGTGCTTGTCTGCCCTATACCGCAGTAGTACCTGAGGGCGTCACCGCTTACGTTGCTACCGCCCAGGACAACAACACCATCACCCTGCAACCTTACGCGCAGGCCGGCGACGCTATCCCCTACGCTACGCCTGTCATCCTCAAGGGTGCTGCCGGTACTTACCATCTTGCCGCTGTAGCCAGCGACGCCTCCAATGTACTGGCCGCTCCCACTACCAACCTGCTCCAGGGTACGCTCGCCAGCAAGACTGTCACCGAGGACTATGCATACGTACTCGCCGAGCTCAAAGGCGCAGCCAAGATGGCGCTCACAGCAGCCAACCTGACCATCCCTGCCAACCGCGCATTTGTACTCAACTCCGGCAGCAACACCACCTCCAAGAGCTTCGTCATCATCAACGATCCTACCGGTATCAAAAACCCGATGAGATATGCCAACGAGCAGCAGACTTACTACGACCTCAGCGGTCGCAAGGTAGCTCAGCCCACACGCGGCATCTACATCCAGAACGGTAAGAAAGTATTTGTCAAGTAACAATTTAATTCTCTAAAACATTTATAAATCTATATGAAAAAAGCATATTTCACTCCCGAGATAAAGACACTACAACTGGAGCGCAACCTCATGGATGACGACATCCTCTCCAAGGGGAGCAGCGATACTAAGATTGACGATTCCTCTCTCATCCGGTCGCGCCAATTTCTCCAGGACGAGAATGGTAGCGGTATTTTAGGCACCACCCCTTGGGAAAAATAAGGAGAAACTGCATTTGAAACATTAGTAAATCCAAATAAGTTGAAGTGCGAGGGTGCAACTTTGAAGTTGCGCCCTCGTCGTTTTTTAAAAACGATACGAAGCATTCCCTTTTCCCTGCCATTTCCGTCTGTTTGTACCCCCTGTATATGTATCTGCGCGACCTTTTCCACGACAAGTACCATGCAAGCAGTAAGTTATCCCGTCTTGTCGCCTACAAATCATCACAAATTACAATTTTGGAAAACTTTTTTGGGAGTAAAATTTGTTAATTCGCTTATTTAGTGCGTGTTAGAATTTATTTTTGGAAACTTAAGAAAATAATTATCCGATTTTATTGTCTGAAAAGATATATTTCATACCTTTGTAAGCGGATACTAAAACACGCATTTCCTACTCCCAACCGAGCAGATCGCATACCGTAGACAGTTTAACCTATACCTTATACATTTATTTAAATGAATTCATCCCTATACATCGTCAAGAGGAACGGCAAGCAGGCCCTCTTTTCGATAGACAAGATCAAGAGCGCCATCCGCAAGGCCTTTCTGTCAGTTGGCAGTTTTGTAACCGATGACGAGATGACCGACATCCTCTCTCGTCTGAGCCTCAAGGCCGGCATGAGCGTCGAGGAAATCCAGAATCAGGTAGAGATCTCGCTCATGGCCGAGCACTACTACGAGGTCGCCAAGTCTTTCATGCTCTATCGCCAGCGCCACACAGAGGACCGCGACACGAGCGAGCGTCTCAAGTTTCTCATCGACTACTGTGCCGCCGAAAACCCAGCCACCGGCAGCAAGTTTGATGCCAATGCCAATGTGGACAAAAAGAATATCGCCACCCTCATCGGCGAGTTGCCCAAGCGCAACTTCATCCGCCTCAACCGCCGTCTCATCACCGACCGTCTCAAGGAGATGTACGGCAAGGAGATGAGCGACAGGTACCTGTATCTGCTCAACAACCACTTTATCTACAAGAATGACGAGACCAGCCTCGCCAACTATTGCGCCAGCATCACCATGTACCCGTGGCTGATTGGTGGCACGCTGTCCATCGGCGGCAACAGCACGGCGCCAACCAACCTGAAGTCCTTCTGCGGCGGATTTATCAACATGGTCTTCATCGTAAGCAGCATGTTGAGCGGTGCTTGTGCCACACCTGAGTTTCTGATGTATCTCAACTACTTCATCGGTCAGGAATACGGCAAAGACTATTGGACCCACGCCGACGACGTAGTTGACCTGAGCACCAAACATCGCACCATTGACAAGGTCATCACGGACTGCTTTGAGCAAATAGTCTACTCCATCAATCAGCCGACCGGCGCCCGCAACTTCCAAGCCGTCTTCTGGAACATCTCTTACTACGACCGCTACTACTTCAACAGCATCTTTGGCAACTTCTTCTTCCCCGATGGTTCGCAACCCGACTGGGGCGGCCTCAACTGGCTCCAGAAGCGCTTCATGAAGTGGTTTAACCAGGAGCGCACCAAGACCATCCTGACCTTCCCCGTCGAGACCATGGCGCTACTCACCGAGAATGGTGACGTCAAGGACAAGGAGTACGGTGACCTGACCGCCGAGATGTACAGCGAGGGACACTCCTTCTTCACCTACATGAGCGACAATGCCGACTCCCTGGCCAGCTGCTGCCGTCTACGCAACGAGATCCAGGACAATGGCTTCAGCTATACGCTCGGCGCAGGCGGTGTAAGCACCGGCAGCAAGAGCGTGCTGACCATCAACCTCAACCGTTGCATTCAGGAAGCCGTACGTCAGGGTAAGGACTACTTGGATTTCCTCGAGAAGATAGTAGACCATTGCCACAAGGTCCAGCTCGCCTACAACGAGAACCTCAAGGCTCTGCAGTCCAAGGGCATGCTGCCCCTCTTTGATGCCGGCTATATCAACATCAAGCGCCAGTATCTCACCATCGGCGTCAACGGTCTCGTCGAGGCAGCCGAGTTTTTGGGCATCGAGATCAACGACAATCCCAAGTACCTCAAGTTTGTGCAGGACGTACTCGGACTCGTGGAGAAGTATAACAAGAAGTACCGCACCAAGGATGTGCTCTTCAACTGCGAGATGATACCTGCCGAGAATGTAGGCGTCAAGCATGCTAAGTGGGACCGCGAAGACGGCTATCAGGTACCGCGTGACTGCTACAACAGCTACTTCTACGTCGTCGAGGATGACTCACTCAATCTCGTGGACAAGTTCCGCCTGCACGGTCGCAAGTATATCGAGCACCTCACGGGGGGCTCTGCGCTCCATGCCAATCTTGAGGAGCACTTGAGCAAGGCCCAGTACCGCCAGATCCTGCATATTGCCGCCGTAGAGGGATGCAACTACTTCACCTTCAACATCCCCAATACCGTATGCAATGACTGTGGCCACATTGACAAGCGCTATCTCCACGAGTGCCCTCACTGCCACAGCCACAATGTGGACTATGTAACCCGCGTCATCGGCTATCTGAAGCGTATCAGCTCCTTCTCCCTGGCCCGTCAGAAGGAAGCCGCCCGCCGTCACTATCACAACGTTAACGCAGAGCAGAAGCAGAAGGCTACCGTCGAAGCATAAATCTCATCTACCTGGCTCTGACGCATGGGAACTCCTGACAATAAGCAGGGAGACCGCCCGGCCGTCAGAGCCAGGCTTGTATTGACCATGAAGTTTTACAATTACGACATCGTCTTCCAGGAAATTCCTGACGAAGTCACACTGGCCATCAATATCACCGGCTGCCCCAACCACTGCCCCGAGTGCCACAGCAGATTTCTCTGGAACGACGTAGGCGAAGAACTCAATGAGAATAGCCTGACCGCCATCATCCACGAGTACCAGTCGGCCATCACCTGCGTATGTCTGATGGGCGGAGACCAGGATCCCGCTGGGATCGACCGCCTCGCCGCCTTCATCCGCAGTCAGTTCGCCCCTATCAAGACAGGATGGTACAGTGGCCGACAGCAGCTCGCACCCGAGGTAGACCTGAGCCATCTGGACTTTGTCAAGCTCGGCCCCTATATCGCCGACCGAGGACCACTCAAGAGCGAAAACACCAATCAGCATCTCTACCGCGTACATCCCGACGGACAGCTGGAGGATATCACCTTCCGTTTCTGGCGTAAGAAGCTCTAGCTCCAACCTTCCGCAAATACACCATGGCCTCGCCTAGACAAGGACAAAAACCATCCGCAAAAGAGGTGTCCTTGTTTCGGCGAGGTCTCGTTTGTGGGTATGGGCACTTCTCCGCCGCACTACGCCGACTGGTCATCCCAAAAATTTACAGTAACATCATTTAAACCTTTCGCAGTATTCTCCGTCTAAGATATGAAAGACCTTCAACCGTCTTACTCCAAATCCCTATTAAATCTGATATATAATGCGATTGAAACTTACATTGATAACCCTTTTGGGCGCTATCAGCATGCAGGCACAGACCTACACGATCAGCGGACGCACCGTAGACGGCAAGAGCCAGCCAGTAGACATGGCCGCTGTGAGGCTGATGAAGGGCGACAGCACCTTTGTTAGCGGTCAGAGCACCGACTCGGCAGGTGTATTCCAGTTTGAGCTGAAGGAGGCCGGAGAATATATTCTCCAGTTCTCCTTCATTGGGTTCAACACCCAGTACCGCCACGTCAGCCTTACCGCCAAGAAGCCCCATGTCAGTCTCGGCGACATCAAGCTCAGCACCAATGACCGTCTCCTCAGCGAAGCCACCGTCACAGGCCATGCCGCGCAAGTGGCTATCAAGGAAGACACCTTCGTCTACAATGCCTCTGCTTACCGCACGCCCGAAGGAAGCACCCTCGAAGCCCTCGTCGAAAAGCTGCCTGGCGCCGAGGTTGGTGATGACGGGTCCATCAAGATCAATGGCAAGACCGTGACACAAATTCTCGTGGACGGCAAAGACTTCTTTAAGGGCGACACTAAAGTAGCCATGAAGAACTTGCCTGTAGATATGGTCGACAAACTGAAATCCTACGACAAGCAGAGCGACTATGCCAAGCAGACGGGCATAGACGACGGCAACGAGGAGACGGTCCTCGATGTCAACATGAAACAGAAGCTCAAGTCCTCATGGATCTCCAATATCGATCTCGCAGCCGGCAACCATGACCGCTACTCGTCCAATCTCTTTCTCAACCGCTTCACCGACAACACGCGCATCACGGCTTTCGGGTCGCTCAACAACACCCATGACCAGCGCTTCCGCGGAGGCGGCCCCGGCTTTAGAGGAGGTGGCGGCGGCGGACTCACCGCCAGCAAGATGGCCGGCATCGATGGATTTTGGAACAACGGACTCAATGAGGACTCTGCCCACTACTTTGAGATTGGGGGCAATATCCGCCTCTCCCACTCCAACTCCGACCATCTCACCCGCAGCAACTCTGAGACCTTCCTCAGCTCGTCAACTGCCAGTTCCTTTGCCAACAGCGCCAGCCACACTTACAGCAAAAGCAGTAACATCAACCTTGAGATGAATCTCTCCTGGAAGCCCGACTCGATGACGTGGTTCCGCTTCCGCCCAAGCTATAGTCACACCTCCAGCAACTCTGATGGCAGCTCACGCTCCGTCACCTTCAACTCCGATCCCTACGACATCGACGGCATGACAAATCCGCTCGACTCCATGTTTCAGGTCAATATCCCAACGTCTCTGACCGACATTGCCGTCAACCGCAACAATCGCCTCAGCCTCTCCGACAGCAAGAGCGACAACTGGCAAGGCGAATTTAACCTCACGCGCCGACTCAACCGCAAGGGCCGTAGCCTCTCCCTGCGTGGACAGGCAGGCTACACCCACAGCACCAGCCACAGTTTCAGTCTCTCCGACATCTACTATTACCAGACCACTCGTACCAACGGCGCCCATGAGAGCTACAACAATCAGTACTCTCTCGCCCCGTCCACCAGCTGGAACTACAGCGCCCGCTTCAGCTACTCAGAGCCCCTCTTCAGCCACTGGTTCTTCCAAGGCTCCTACGAGTATGAGCACAAGTACTCCGACCGTGACCGCTCCCTCTACCAGCTAGACAGCCTCCGCGACTGGGGCGTCGGCACCAATCACCCCTTCGGTACCCTGCCGAGCGGTGACTCTCTCAATATTGTCAAAAACCTCGAGAATAGTCAGTACGCTACCTACAAGGACGATATCCACACCATCAATCTCGGCTTCCGGTATGTGACCAAGGAACTCAACTTCCACGTCGGCGTCCGCCTACAACCGCAGCGCACCGAGCTCAACTACCAGAAGAATCTCCTGGATACCGTCGTGACCCGCAATGTCTTCAACATCGCGCCTGACCTCCGCATGCGTTATCGATTCAACCAGTTCACACGCCTCGACTTCCGCTACCGCGGTTCTTCCTCTCAGCCCTCGATGACCAACCTCCTCGACATCACCGACACCAGTGACCCCCTCAACATCTCAAAGGGTAACCCCGGACTGAAACCTTCGTGGAGCAACAATTTTGATCTCTTCTTCAACACTTACCAGCAGACCCACCAGCAGAGTGTCTTCACCCGGGTGACATTTACCCAGACCTCCAACAGTATCAGCAGCGCCGTGACCTACGACGAGACCACCGGCGTACGCACGACACAGCCTCAAAACATCAACGGTAACTGGAGCACCACCGCATTTGTGGGCTGGAACCGCGCCTTCGGCGCCGACAATCAGTTTGGTCTGAACACGGGCACCAACGTCGGCTACTATCACAGCGTAGGCTACATGAGCGTGAGAGGAGCCTCGAGTCAGAAGAATACGCTGAAGACTCTCGACCTCGGAGAGCGCCTCCGCGCTACCTACCGCACCGACGCCCTCGAGATAGGCCTCAACGGCAGCATCAACTACAGCAAGGCGCGCAGCAAGCTCCAGAGCCAGAGCAATCTGGAAACCTTCACCTTCGCCTACGGCGGCAATCTGCAGTACAGCTTCAACTGGGGCATGAGCCTCGCTACCGACATCTCGATGAACAGTCGGCGCGGCTATGATGATGCTTCGATGAATACCAACGAGCTCATCTGGAACGCACAGCTCTCTCAGTCCTTCCTCAAGAAGGCTCTCACTCTGTCTGTCCAGTTCTACGACATCCTACATGAACAAAGCAATATCAGCCGAACCATCAACGCACAGTTGCGCCTCGATACTTGGTCCAATGCCATCAACAGTTACTTTATGGTCCACCTCATCTACCGTCTCAACTTCTTTGGCGGCAACAACGGTCGTATCCGCATGGACGGTGACCGACGCAGAGGCCCGGGCAACGGTCCTGGCATGGGCCCGGGTATGGGACCAGGCTTCGGCCGAGGTATGGGAGGACGAATGTAGTTATTTATTGGTTGGATAAAATTTGTCCTCCGAGCGCCCTACGATGCGAATCGCTAGGACGCTCAACTCTATTTACAGCGTTATCCTCTCTTCTTAAGTGTCTAGTACGCCTATCCCCGGACCTACCCTTAGACAGGCAGAGTTGAACATCTCTTTATCATACTCCCAGAAGGCAGCAGTGATAATGCCAACCCATTTTTGCCAGGTCCTCTCAACATCACTTTGCCCCCAGACCTCGCTCGTTGCGTCCCCTCCACGACAGTATCCTTTGAAAAAGACTACGCAAGAGAAGGCCTCTCCTGCATGTGCCCTTTGTCTCCGCATACACCTCACAGTGCGCAGCGGCTTATCTTTTTTATATAATAAATTCGGAATATCGCCTCATACAGGTCCGATGTTGTGATCACAAGTCGCCTTGTAAGCGCAACAAGGTCGGATGTATTTTAAACTAGGTCGGACTTAGTTTAAACTAAAAGGCGAGTTGTTATCGTCTGATCGCCAGCTAGTTGCGAAATTGCCGGATTTTGTTTGCATTTTGTTGGTTTTCAATGAGTTACAAATGCGTTTTGGAGTGATTTACAGCTTTTTGTCTTCTGACAAAATCCGAGAAACGCGGCTCAATTTTTTATATAAAAAAATGATTACTCCTATGAACTCTCGGCAAAGCGAATTGCCCGGATGATTAGGTTTGACCCTCGCTGGAATGCTACGGCAAGGCATGGGAAAGGCGTCCAATGAGGGAGGTGCAGCCAAGGAGTGTGGTCAGCCAACAAGAAGATATATCGTGCCATTGAGATAAAGTGACGGGCCTAACGGGGAATTTCGTTGGGAAGTAAAGGGGCGCAGTTTGGGTGGCAAGGAGAATTATCGGTCAGTGGAGGGAGTCATCGAGACATCATCCGTATCTCTCCGCGCGGCAGGGCAGCAAGAGCGTATCTGGCACGGGCAAATAGCTGTAGACCAGCGATAGAGACAAAGGATAAACCACTGGATAATCTTCAAAGGGTGGCGGAAACAGACTTTCTCCCTGCTGATTTCTACAGGGCCGGAAACAGCCCTATCCGTCAGCCGCCTCGGCCAGCTGGGCAGGCACCTACGAGCTACCCCAAGCCACCTGCGCATTTCTCAAGGCACACGAAATCAGCTGTAGCATGCTTCGCCTGCATGACACAACAAAAAAAAGGAATTTTTATCCGCAGGAATAAGGTCCTCTCAAGCGCGGCCCATTACTCACCTGTGGGAAAGAGTCTGGAGGAGAAGGGGATATTCCACCAGGAGCCCTGGCCCTTGGACGCGCCGTAGATACAGCGGCTCGTGATGATGAAGCGGTGTCTCTTGAGATCGAGTCCAAGGCCCTCACATTCATCAGCGATATGGGTTGCCAGAGAGGCCTGTATGCGGCGGGAGGAGACGTCGTAGACATGAATCTTGCCCTGCGTCGTACGGCGGGCGTTGGTGCCCCAACCGACGAGGAAGAAGATGCGCCCGTCATGGTACACGCAGTCTTGCAGTGTGCCATCATTGGGAAATTCCACAGGGCGAGCCTCGCGCAGGTAGCCCTCGCTGTCTACGCTATCCATGCTAAACTCCGTGATACAGTAGGACGAAGTGGCATAGCCCGTCTTGACATATCCCACGACCCATCCCCGCCGATGAGCAAAGTCCCATGCGACGATGACATCATCGTATCGGTTGCGCAACTTGAGACGCTTGACGAGACAGCGGTGATCCAGGTCGGCCACGTCGACGAACTCATAATTACAAGTATCGTCCACGGCTTCTACTTTGTTGACCGGCTTCATATGGCCCGAGACATAGACAAGCGGCGTGCGCGTCTTAACCTTGCGCCCTAGGGCATCGGTATAGCTTCGTTCAGTACTGAAGGCCACAGACCCAAAATGAGTCTCCTCTGCACCCGGATACAAGGGACCTTTCACCTCTTTGACGAGACGTCCGGTCTTGAGGTCGTAGACGAGGAGGGCGACACCTTGGTCGTAAAACTGATACAGCTTGTCCTTGTACACTCCCGCGCCTTGCATAGAGCGCTTGTCGTAGTTGGCCGCCATGTCCTGCTTGCGCATATAGTCCAGCCGGTACTGCCCCTGAGGCGTGGTGAGCGTACCCGCATAGCCCTGTCCTTCGGCAGGCAGGACCCACACCCAAGCAATGGCGATATACAGCAGCGTTAAGCTGATTGACTTCATATACAATAGTTTGTTTTGATCATTTTATACCTCTCCCCTCATCCACGGACAATTCCGCCAAGGCACACCTACCTTATCGGCTGTCCGGCATCAGCGCTTAGCCCAGGTCGTGCCGCTTGAAACGGTACTCCGCCAATTCGGCGTACTTGGTATTGGGGCGTCCGTAGTTGGCATAGGGATAGATGCTGATGCCGCCACGGGGCGTGAAGATGCCCGTCACCTCGATATACTTGGGATCCATGAGCTTGATGAGATCCTTCATGATCTTGTTGACGCAATCTTCATGGAAATCACCGTGGTTGCGGTAGCTGAAGAGGTAGAGCTTGAGGCTCTTGCTCTCGACCATGCGTTTGTCGGGCACATAGCTGATGCGGATTTCCGCAAAGTCCGGCTGTCCCGTAATCGGGCAGAGACTGGTAAACTCAGGGCAGTTGAAGCGTACCCAATAGTCGTTTTGCGGATGCTTATTCTCAAATGTCTCCAGCACCTCCGGCGCATAGTCCATGCGGTACTTCGTCTTGGCACCCAAGGCCTTGAGGCCTTCGTCTTTTCTATCCATTGTTCCAGATTTAGCTATTTGACAGAAACCTTCAAGTCCAGGTCCTCGTTAATCGTTCCCGCGGCCTTGGCAGCCAGATAGTGCTCGAGGCCCTCACGACGCAGCTTGCACGACGGACAGTGTCCGCAGCCGTCACCCGGAATACCATTGTAGCAAGTCACAGTCTCGTTGCGTACCAGGTCCAGGACACCGAGCTGGTCGCTCAGTGCCCAAGTCTCCATCTTGTCAATCCACATCAGAGGCGTGTGGATGACAAACTGCTCCTCCATGGCCAGATTGAGTGTCACATTGAGACTCTTGATGAAGGCATCACGGCAGTCCGGATATCCGGAAAAATCGGTCTGCGACACACCGGTGACCATATGATTGATCCCGTGCTCCCGAGCGTAAACCGCCGCGATGCTCAGGAAGAAGAGGTTGCGTCCCGGCACGAAAGTGTTGGGAACAGAGCCAGCAGGCTTTTCCTGGTCCATGACAATGGTAGAGTCGGTCAGAGAGTTGTGGCTCAAGTGGCTGATGAAGCTGACGTCCATCTTTTCCCAATGCACCTGGGCCTTGCGGGCGATACGCTCGGCATACTCTACCTCGATGACATGCTTCTGACCGTATACGAACGTGAGCGCCCACACCTCCTTGAAGTGTTTTTTGGCCCAAAAGAGACATGTAGTGGAGTCTTGTCCGCCACTGAAGACGACAAGTGCCTTATCTTTGTTGACAGTTTGCATAATGTTGATACAATATAAGATTTATTTACTGCAAAGATACACAAAAAGTCAGGAGCAACCTCACCCCCTCATGATAAAAAGCGCTGTCATCCCCTCACTTACCCGTATAGGTCAGCTTGGGTCTCCAGCTCCGCAAGATTCAAGCGTTCCATCGCCCCCTCACCCGCGTCGTCCTATCTAAGCAGGGGTCCGTCTGAGTAAGACGTCTGACCCTCTCACGGTAAGGCGGCTCGCCAAATAGTAGCTAAGCTCCTGCGCGTCTGTCGAACCGCATGCAATAAATCCGCCGTCCGCTTGTCATCTAGACCGGTCGCTTTGTTCGCAAAACAAGGTCGGATGTAGTCCAAACTAGGTCCAATGCAGATTAAACTGGAAGGCGAGTTACTATCGTCTGAAAGCCAGATAATTACAAGAGCATCGGATTATGTGCTAACAGTACTGGTATTAAGCAAGTTACATCTGCGGCCTACGCTTTTGCATGCCTTCGGCTCTCTCTATTCTCTTCCCTTCTCCACGGTGATGACGGGAGAGGAGGCGTCGGCCACGAGATACCCAGCCCGCTAGCAGACGTTGTCGGCATACTCTGTCGCTTCAGGGATGAGCATCATGTCGCTCAGGCCGCGCCTGCGGGCAAGCCATCAGATATAGTCGTCGACGACATCGTTGGCAAAGTCGATAAAGGGCTTCATAATCCGGCAACGGCGGAGCAATTCGTCAGTCCATCCTGTGCGGAAGAAATTGTCGGGCAGCATCGAGCAAACTACATAATTGCGACATTTGACATACTCCGGATGAGGCAGGTCGCGCGGCACATCGCGAGGGAGTTGCTTGAGCGGGTCCGTGGTAATCGTAGGAAACAAGGCCTTGAATTCACGGTCTTCCACGATGCCGGCAAACTCCTTTTCCCGTCCGATAATGGTGTCTCTCAGAGCATGGAGCGCCTTGGACGGAATCTCCCAGCAGCCTCCCGCCAGCATGCAATGGGACGGCTCCAAGTGAAAGTAATAGCCGCCGTGGTATGACTTCTTACCCATCGCACAGATATACGCGCCCAGGTGCCGCTTGTAGGGAGACTTGTCCTGCGTAAAGCGGAGATCGCGGTAGAAGCGATAAGTGCAGTCGCGCGGCTGGAGATGACGGACAGAGGGGTCAAACTCGCCGATGCCGATAATCAGGCGGGCCACCATGGTCTCAAAGGCCACCTTGGCCTGGTCGTAGCGCGCCTTGTTTGCAAGAAACCAGGGGCGATTGTTGTTTTGAGCAACGTCACTCAAGAAGTCAAGTATCTGTTTGATTTCAGGATCAGGCTTGCTATGCATAGGAGATGGATTTTGCATTTAACAGATGCAAAGTTAGCAATTTTTATCACTGGGCGTCCCGCTTTCAAGCAGAAACCACTATCTTTGCAATCTATGAAGTACTCTATCATCATCCCCGTCTACAATCGCCCGGACGAGGTGCAGGAACTGCTTGAGAGCCTTACGCACCAGCGATACACCGACTTTGAGGTCATCATCGTCGAGGACGGATCGTCCAAGCCTTGCGACAGCGTTGTCAGGCAGTTTGCCGACAAGCTCCAGATCCAGTATCTGTCCAAGTCCAACGGTGGTCCCTCCGCCGCACGCAACTATGGTGCTGCTCAGGCGCAGGGACAGTACTTCATCGTGCTCGACTCAGACTGCGTAGTACCTGAGGGCTATCTCGCCGAGGTGGACCGTGAGCTCAGCAAGCAGCCATGCGATGCCTGGGGCGGCCCCGACAAGGCCGACAGCGGCTTCACGCCCATACAGAAGGCCATCAGCTACTCGATGACTTCCTTTCTGACTACCGGCGGTATCCGGGGCGGAAAGCAGAAACTGGACAAATTTTACCCACGAAGCTTCAACATGGGTCTCAAGGCCGAGGTTTATCGCAAGTTGGGCGGTTTTTCCAATATGCGCTTTGGCGAAGACATAGACTTGAGCCTGCGTATATTTGAGCAAGGCTACTCTTGCCGCCTCTTCCCCGAGGCATGGGTATGGCACAAGCGGCGGACAGACTTCCGCAAGTTCTTCCGTCAGGTCATCAACTCGGGTATCGCGCGCATTAACCTCGAGATGCGCCACCCGGGGTCGCTCAAGCTCGTCCACGCCCTGCCCGCCTGCTTCACAATAGGCGTACCGCTGCTCATCATCCTGGCTATTGTCTGGTCACCCTGGTGGCTCGCTCCCCTAGGGCTCTATATTCTGCTGCTGGTCATCGGAGCCACGATGCGCGAACGGAGCCTGCATGTAGGCTTGCTCGCCGTTCCGGCTGCCTTTGTCCAACTGGGAGGCTACGGCATGGGATTTTTGTGGGCCTGGTGGCGCAGATATGTGCTTCACCAGCAAGAGTTCGGGGCTTTCAGCAAGACCTTTTACAAGTAAAGACCGATGGCAAATCAAGAGATACGCAGCAAGGGCATTCAGGACATGGCAGAGGAGGACCGTCCCCGCGAGCGCCTGCTCCGACTAGGCGCCGACAAGCTCAAGGACTCCGAACTGCTGGCCATACTCATCGGCAGCGGCAGCGACAAGGAGAATGCTGTAGAACTCATGAACCGCATATTGCAGGACTACGGAGGCGATCTGGACCAGTTTGCCCGCATCTCGTACGAGCAACTCCTCTCCTATCGGGGCATCGGAGAGGCCAAGGCCATCACCCTCCTCGCCGCGCTTGAACTCGGCAACCGCCGCGCCACGCGCAAGCCAGCCAAGCGGCAGCAGTTTACCGACCCCGATGCCATCTACCACTTCCTGCGCAACAGGATGTCGGATGTCGACCACGAGGTAAGCCACGTCATCCTGCTCGACCAGCACTTGCAGTACATGGCCGACCGGCGTATCTCCGAGGGAGGCCTCTCCAGTACCGTCGTAGACCCGCGCATGGTGCTCAAGTACGCCATCAGCCACAACGCGGCGGCTATTGTGCTCGCCCACAACCATCCCAGCGGCGCCATCAACCCCAGTCGTGAAGACGACAACCTGACGGCCAGGATGCAGCACGCTTGCGAAGCCGTCGGCATCAGATTTATTGACCATATCATCGTCAGCGGCAGCGGCTACTACAGCTATAGCTCCAACGGCAAAATATAAACACAAGATTATGAACGACAGAAATACAGACAATACCTCTCCCGCCGCCTCCCAGGCAGCACCTGCAGCCGGACAGCCCGCGCCTCAGGCCCACAAGACCGTAGAAGACCGTATCGTAGAAGTGCTCAAGACCGTATTTGACCCGGAAATACCCGTCAACATCTACGACCTTGGACTCATCTACAAGATAGACTACCACGCCGACAAGCAGTCGGTAGACATCGACATGACGCTTACGGCCCCTGGGTGTCCGATGGCCGACTATATCATGGACGACGTGAGACAAAAGCTCCTCGCCATACAGGGCATAAGTGAGGCCAATGTCAATATCGTCTTTGAGCCGCAATGGAATGAGAGCATGATGGACGATGAAGCAAAAGCTGAGCTCGGTCTCCTCTGAGACCTTGCCCCTCTATACCTCAACTGTCAAGCATATGAATAAGAACGTGTATTTCCTCAGTGACGCTCATCTCGGATCACTGGCTATTCCCCACGATCGTATGCGGGAACGGCGTATCGTTAACTTTCTGGACGGCATCAAGCACAAGGCTGCTGCCGTCTACATGCTCGGAGATATGTTTGACTTCTGGCACGAGTACAAGTACGTAGTCCCCAAGGGCCATACACGACTCCTCGGCAAAATCGGCGAGCTGACCGACATGGGCGTCGAAGTCCATTATTTCACAGGCAACCACGACCTCTGGTGCGGCGACTATCTGGAGCAGGAGTGCGGCGTCGTGCTCCATCGCCAAATGCTCACCACTGAAATCTACGGCCACGAGTTCTGCATCGGCCACGGTGACGGCCTCGACCGCGATGATTGCAAGTACTTGATGCTGCGCCACCTCTTTCACGACAAGACTTGCCAGCGTCTGCTCGCAGCTGTGCATCCCCGCTGGGGCATGTGGCTTGGGCTAAACTGGGCTAAGCAGAGCCGCAAGAAGCACGAGGCGGTAGAGGGATTCTTTGAAGGACCTGACAAAGACGGCATCTGCCTCTTTGCAAAGCGGTACTTGGCCAGCCACCCCGACATCAACTATTTCCTCTTCGGGCACCGACATATTGACATCGACCTGCCGCTGAGCGACACGTGCCGCTTTATCATTTTAGGCGACTGGATTACTAAGTTTACCTACGCCGTATACGACGGCGAGACCTTTACTATCGAGCACTTCATAGAGGGAGAGACAAAGCTCTAATCCCCGCCTTGCACCACGCGACGACCCGCACAGCAAGAGAAACCGCCGGCCGTTCACCTTCGGTCAAGGGCAAGATAATTATTATATCCGACATGAAACACGCCAAAATTCTGTTTTGCCTATTCATTGCGCTTTCGTTGGCGATTCCTCGAAGCATCCATGCACAGAGCTATGCCTCCTTGTGGAAAAAGGTAGCCCAGTTGCGCGATAAAGACCTGCCACAGTCAGCAGCCAAGCAGGCCCACAAGATCTATACACTCGCTTCGCAGCGCAATGATGACGGACAAATGATTGCCGCACTGCTCACGGAGATGTCACTTCAGTCCGACATCTCCCCCGACAGCGCCCAGACGGCTCTCGACCGGATGGAGCATCTGCTGGCCGTCAAGCATCAGGCGCCGACCCGCTCCCTGCTCCATCTGGTACTCGGCCACCTCTACCAGCTACAGAACAGCTATCTGCAAGAAAATGCCCAGACACGTGCTTACAGCCATCTGCAAGCCAGCATGAGTGACCCTGACCTTCTCGCCAACGCTCACGCTACAGATTATCTCCCGCTGATCATCCGCGGGAGCGACAGCAAGTACTATCATGACGACTTGCTGAGTATCGTAGCGCCGCTGGCCGCCCGATATCTCAACACTCTCTCCGACCAGCATCTCAATGGCAACGACGAGGCCTGCAGAGTGATGCACCAGGAGATAGATCTCTACCGCCGACAGGGCAACCGCGAAGCCCAGCTGCTCGCTTTGCTCGACTCTGCCGACATCTGCCAGAGGGGAGACCGCAGCTGGCTGTGGCAACGGCCCATACAGTCACCGACGATAGCCAAAGCGGCGCCACAAAGTCTCGTGCAATGGCTGCAAGGGCTGACCTCCACCTATGGCGATCTCGAGCTGTGTGCTACAGTCTATACCAAGCTCGCCCAACTCGGCACGCCGGCCGAGCAATGGCAGTGGGCGCAACGAGGACTTGAGAAATATCCTAAATCCAAGTTTGCCCGCACGCTCCACAACCGTATCAGGCAGCTCTCCCAACCCTCGCTGTCTATCCACAGCGGCACACGGTCACTCTACCCGGGCCTCACGGATACGCTGGCCGTCGAGGGCGTCAATCTGCAACAGGCCAAGGTACGGTTTTACCGCCTGCCTTTCAGCGCCAGTGACCCGCGATTTATCCGCTTAGCCCCAGCTGACTATGCTAAGTACACCAAGGAACCTGCTCAAGAGGTCTCCGTCGTACTTCCCAAGGGACAGCCTTACGAGACCGTACGGGCCAAAATCACCTATACCGTACCTGACAATGGTCTCTACCTAGTGCAAGCCGAGTCGGACAAAGTCAAGTCAGACTACGTCCTATGTCATGTCTCGTGCCTCCGGCTTATGGCCTTCACCTTGCCTGATGATCAGATACGCGTTTGGGTCACTGACGCCCAAAGCGGCACCCCCATATCAGGCGCCAGCATCAAGGTTGTCTCCCGACAGGAGAACGATCGCACCGTACAGACCCACGAGACGGACGACGAGGGCAAGGTCATCCTCCGCGGGCTATCGCCCAGGTATTATACGCTCTACACATCGACTCCGACAGATGCCGCACTGGGCGGTCTCAGCCATTGGTACGGCCAAGTCGGACGCACTACTTACAAGGAGCGTCTCCAGTCCAAACTAGCCCTTTTCACCGACCGCGCCATCTACCGCCCTGGGCAAAAAGTCCAAGTAGGCGGATTTCTCTATGAGAAGAGGGATGACGCAGTTCGCATCAAGGCCCATGAGAGCGTGACCCTCAAGCTCATGGATGCCAATTACAAACAAATTGCCGAGACTAGCGTCGAAACAGACGACTACGGCGCAGTCTCCGCTCAGTTTACGTTGCCTACAAGTTGCCTCAACGGCCAATTTACCGTACAATCAGACAATGGCAGTGTCGGACTACGTGTCGAGGAGTACAAGCGCCCGACATTCCAGGTCACCTTTGACGAGGTCAAGAGTGGATACAAAGCTGGCGATACTGTGACCGTAAACGGACAGGTCAAGACACTCTCCGGATTTCCCCTGAGCCACATACGCGTCGCCGTCAGCGTGACACGCCGCAACTCGCCTTGGGCCTACTACTTTTCCCAGGCCAATATGACTATGTCTCAGGATACGCTCACTACCGACGGGGATGGTCGCTTCGAGGTCCCCGTCGTGCTGACTCTTCCCACGCCTACCCATGAAGAAATAACCTACCGGTGGTCCCGGTACTGCATCTTCCGCATACAAGCTGTGGTCACGACAGACGACGGCGAGACAGAGGAGAATGAGTATTCGCTCTTTGCCGGCGACCACGCCGTACAGCTCTTTGCCAACTGGCCCGACCGCGTCTGCAAGGAGCACCTTCCTGCCCTGCAAGTTGACCAGCGCAATGCCGCCTACCTTCCTGTCGAAGGCCGGGGAGAATGTCAGATCCAATCTAACGGACAAACCATACGTCAAGAAGCCATCGACTTCAACAAGCCTCTCTCCCAGTCACTGCTGAGCGGTCTCCCGTCGGGACAGTACGAGATTACTATCCGCCCGCAAGGCTCCGCCGATACCGCAGTATGGATCAAGCGTCAGATGGTTTTCTTCTCGCTCAGCGACGCTCAGCCCGTTGGCGCCGAGCCTCTGCAGGTGTACGTCTCATCACCTACCTTCAAGACAGGAGAAGCTGTCCAGATACTACTAGGCAGCCCTCGCCAAAACGCTTATATCTTCCGCGACCGCTATGAGGGCGGCCGACTCGTCGAGAGCCGCTTGCTTCACCTCAACTGCCAAAACCTGCTCGACACGCTGTCGTACAAAGAAGCGTACGGCAACGGCATCCAGCTCCTCTACGTGATGGTCTGTGACGGCAAAGTTCTGCAGAAACGCGTCCAGATCACTAAGTCTGAGCCCGACAAGCGACTCACGATGCGCTGGAGCACTTTCCGCAGCCGCCTGACCGCCGGTCAACAGGAGGAGTGGCGCCTCCAGGTGCTCAAGGACGGCAAGCCCGCCGAAGCCTCTGTCCTGGCCACGCTCTATGATGCGGCACTGGACAAATTTGCCCCGCTCAACTGGCCCTTTGGCCTCAACTTCAGCCGATATCTCCCATGGATTCCTTTCCTCTACCAGGAGAGTACGCCCTGGCAAGTCAGTCTCACGGCTCCCCTGCGCCTCGAGGATGTATACTCTCTCGCCTTCAGCCATCTGGACGAGACTCTCCTACAGCCAAGCTACATGCTGATCGATTTTGAGACTCGGCCGCTCAAGTTGGGGGCCCGCCACATGGTGCTGATGTCCAAGGCCTCCGTCAACAAGTCCACTCTCGCCGAACCGGCCGCGGAATCTGTAGCGGCTGGCGACGAAGCCGCAGACGAGCAGACCGCCTCGCGCACCGCCGCACAAGCCGCCCGTGCAAAAGCAGCCAGCAATCAGACAACCGACGAGTCCGTCATCGGACAAGTCAGAACAGACTTCAGCGAGACAGCATTCTTCATGCCTCGGCTTAAGACCGATGCCCGAGGCAACGTCAGCCTTGCCTTTACGCTGCCTCAAAGCCTCACGACATGGAAATTTCGCGCCTTGGCCCACACTACCGGCGTCGACTACGGCCGGCTCGACACTACAGTCACCGCAAGCAAGGACTTCATGGTACAGCCCAATATGCCGCGCTTCCTACGCGCCGGCGATCAGGGCCTACTCGCCGTTTCTGTACGTAACACCGGTGACGAGACCCAACAAGGTACGCTCACCTTACAAATCATCGAGCCCCAGTCACGCCGTACCCTCGACAAACAAGCCCTCCACTTCGATGTCAAGGGGCACGCCGACGCGACCTACTCCTTCCGTCTCAACGCAAGCGGTGAATATCCCTTACTCATCTGCCGCGTCGTGGGCAAGGGACGAAAGTTTACCGATGGCGAGGAGCACTATCTGCCTGTACTCGAAGACAAAGAGGAAGTACACGAGAGTTTACCGCTTACGCTCAATGGCAAGACCAAAACCAGCATTGACCTGTCCCCGCTCTGGCAAGGCTCGACGGGTACCAAGAGCCACCAGCGCCTGACAGTAGAGTACACCGCCCATCCTGCATGGCTCGCCCTCGAAGCTCTGCCCTACATGGTTCCGACGCGTCCCTACGATGCACTCTCCAATGCCGTCGCCTACTACGCTCTGACGCTCTCCTCTCTCGAAGCCAAAGCCCATCCTCAGATACGCCAACTCGTCGCACGCTGGAAGCAGACACAGAGCGTCGACTCCGTCTATCTACTCCTCGAGCGCAACCCCGAGCTCAAGCAGATTGTTCTCTCCGAGACGCCTTGGGTAGGTGCCGCCGACGCAGAGCGGGAGCGCTGCCTCAGACTCGCAGAGCTCTTTGACTCTACCACGCTCTCCTACAAGCTGCAAAGCTGCATCGACCGTCTGACCAGTCTGCAGTCTGCCGACGGCGGCTGGTGCTGGTATCAGGGAATGCCTACCCACAAGGGCATCACCATCGAAGTGGCCGAGATATTGGCGCGCCTCCATCAACTAGCGCCCCAGGCAGGTCTGCCCCGTCTAGATCAGGCGCTGACACACGCTATCGACTATCTACACAAAGAGACAGCCCGAGAGGTGGCAGAGATGAAAACAGCCGAGCGCAAGCATGAGCAACCCGCGAGCGTCAGCGTAGACCAACTCCGCTACCTATATATATGTGCGCTGCAGGATCTCAAGCCTGATGCTACACGTAGCTATCTCCTAGACCGTCTCGCCAAGAGCGCTACCCGCTACGACATGTATGCCAAGTCGCTCGCAGCACGAGTACTCTCGTCGTATCACCGTCGGCAAGCTGCTCAGACTACACTGCAAAGTCTCATGGAGCATACCGCATTCCGACCCGATATGGGCCGATACTTTGACACGCAGCGGGCACCTTCCTTCTACGAGAGCTACCGCATACCCACCCAGGTAGCCGCCCTCGAGACCCTGGATCAGCTCGCGCCTCAAGACAGTGCGACCATCAACGAGATGGTAAGCTGGCTGTTGCAGGCCAAGCGCACAGAGACATGGGACAACCCCGTCAGCAGCGTCGAGGCCGTCCACTATCTCTACTGCAAGTACCATGCGCTCGATGCAGCAAACGATGGAGTCAAGATCTCCCTCCTATATCCTAACCGGCAAGAAGTCATCGTCAACGCCCAACATCCGTCGGACAGCGACCCACTCGCCTCACTCGGCTACTATAAGCGGACACTCGCCCTGGAAGGTCGGAAGAGCACTCCTTCCGGACTCCGCATAGAGCGGAGTGGCACCGGCCTGTCGTATGGAGCCGCCCATCTGCAATACACAGCCCCGGCTGCCGATATACGTAAGTCGGCGTCTGGCATTAGTCTCATCGTCAAATATCTCGTATCAGACGGGGGCAACTGGGTCCCCGTACAGACACAGACAAAACTGAAAGTGGGAGAGAAACTGAAGATACGCCTTGAACTCACGGCTGACCGGGACTATGACTTCGTCTCTGTCAGACTTGGGCGGGCCGCATGTGCCGAGCCCGTACGTACGCTGTCCGGCTACAGCTGGCAAGACGGCTGCTATCGCGAAGTAGACGACGCCTCCACCCAATACTTCTACCAACAGATGAGTAAGGGTAAGCATGTGATTGAGGACGAGTACCGGCTAGACCGCAGCGGCACCTATCATACTGCTGTTCCAACGGCACAATGCGTCTATGCTCCCGAATTTAACGGCCGCGGAGAGGGGCTTACGCTCACCATCGCCGCAAACTAGACTTATCACATCCTACCAGATGAATAGCAGAACCCTTGTCCTCCTCATCAGCATCCTGACTTGTACCTATACGACGACACATGCCACTGGCACGACCCAACCCGCTCGTGCAGATACGACGTACTCTAGCACTCCGGCCGGCACATTGGGCTCACAGACCGCCGACAGCACTCGGCGATCAACTCTCAAGACCGTCGCCAAGGCGGCAGCGCCCGTTGTCATCGGCGTCCTTGAGACCGCCACGGGCGCAAATCCGATTATCGGCATCGCTTCGCAAGTGGTCAAAGGTGCCACCATGGGACAACAGGCAAGCCAGCTCGGCAAGCAGGCAGCTGAGGCTTACAAGACGTATGCGCCACCTCGTGTACAGCAGCAGGCCACAAGTCAGATCGACGAGCTCAAGACGCAGCTGGCAGGAGGGTCCTACTACCGCCAAACCAAGCTTCTGCCGGCACAAGACCTGAACAAATGGCATATCCCCGGCGGCAACTACAGCGGCATCACGCCTCTGGGAGGAGACAGCTTTGCCATCGTCGATGACAAGAGCCCGAGGGGTGGTTTTTATATCCTTCACCTGCAGATAGATTCCGTTACAGGCGAGGTCATAAGCGCCCGTCGCTCCGACTTCATAGGACCGTCAGAGGGTCGTCCTGAGGACAACGAGGACATCGTCTTCGTTCCCTCGCGACAGACGCTCTTCCTGACCAGCGAGAATGCCAGCACCGTGGAGGAATATACCCTTGACGGACAGAAGACAGGCCGACGACTGCATATACCCTCGCAATTTGGAATAGCCAACCTGCAGGACAACAGCGGTCTGGAGGCACTTGCCTACGACGACAGCACAGGACGCTTCTGGACAACCTCGGAATGCCGTCTCAAGAGCGATTCCCGTGTATGGGATGGCCACGACTCTGTGCAAGCCATGCGCATTCAGGCCTTTGACAGTACGCTCGCCGCAGCGGAACAATACCCCTACTTGCTCTCCGCTCCGCAGCTCCGGACCGACGGACTCTACTACACCCACGGCATACCCGCTATGACCTATCTAGGCGACGGACAAATGCTCATCATGGAACGCGAGCTAGCGGTACCCAGGGGCTACTTCGGAGCAAAAACGTGTATTCGCATCTTCGTCACCCAGCTGGACAGCATACGCGCCATCACCGGAGACACTCGACTGGAGACTCTGCCCAGACAAGCTTTTCTCAACAGGCACGAAGTCGCGAGATTTACGACTGGCATCAACCTTGCCCGCATCAACTTCGGCAACTTTGAAGGCATGTGCTTGGGACCCAAGCTGCAGGACGGACACCAGACCATTCTGCTTCTGAGCGACTCGCAAAACAATGCCGGCAACAGCCTCGCCCGTCTCAAGGACTATATCAAAGTCATCGTCTTGTGACTTACCGCCGGCAGGCCTACTCAAGGGGAATGTTTGTCCTCATATTCCTGTCCGACCTCCACGCCGACAGGCTCTCAACTTCATAATAGCTGCAGAGACTCAGATTTCCCCAAATACTGCCTAGGCTGCCTGACTCCGGTCCTACGTCGGTCTAAAGGGGAGGAAAAAAGCACAAGGCGGAATACGAGATTTTTAGAAGCAGAACTACGCTTATATTGAAGAAATTGTGTAATTTTGCACCCGCAAAAAGAAGGACAACCTCAGAGATAATTTTTTTTCAAGAATATGATTAAATCACAAGACATCAAGATCGGTACATGCATTCGCATGGATGGAAAGCTCTACTTCTGCATTGATTTCCTCCACATGAAGCCTGGTAAAGGCAATACCATCATGCGTACCACCCTTAAGGACGTTGTAACCGGCCGCGTACTGGAGAAGCGCTTCAACATCGGCGAAGCCCTGGAAGACGTACGCGTAGAGCGCCGCCCCTATCAGTATCTCTACAAGGAGGGCGAAGACTATATCTTCATGAATCAGGAGACCTATGATCAGGTGCCCATTGCCAAGGACCTGATCAACGGCGTAGACTACATGAAGGAGAGCGACATCGTCGAGGTAGTGACCGACGCCAGCACAGATACCATTCTCTATGCTGAGATGCCTGTCAAGACCGTGCTCAAGGTGACCTACACCGAGCCGGGTCTCAAGGGCGATACCGCAACCAACACTCTGAAGCCCGCTACCGTGGAGACCGGCGCAGAGGTACGCGTTCCCCTCTTCATCAATGAGGGCGAGCTCATCGAAGTCGACACTCGCGACGGCAGCTACGTCAACCGCGTAAAGTAGAATCCGTACCGCTGTCTCCTCAAAGCGGGACAGATGTACATTTATACAGACCTCATACTGGAGCACTCCGCCTCTTCTAGGCCGGGTGCTCCTAATCGTATCTTCTGGATCAGATGAACAAGCGTCTTATTGGCATCGTCTGCGGCATCATCGCCGCAGTAGCCTACGGTACCAACCCTCTCTTTAGCCTTAATCTCTACCACATGGGTCTGGACGTGCCCTCGGTGCTCTTTTACCGGTTTTCCGTAGCCGCAGTCGTGCTCGGCATCATCCTCAAGCTGCAAGGGCGGTCACTGCGTATCACCCGCAGCCAAGGCATTGCGCTCATGACAGGAGGCATCACCTTTGCGCTGTCTTCGTGGACGCTCTATCGCAGTTTTCTCTACATGGATGCAGGCATCGCATGCGCAATTCTATTTGTCTACCCCATGCTTGTAGCCCTCATCATGATCATATTTTACCACGAGAAGGCTTCGCCTGTCACGCTGGGTTGTATCGTACTGGCCATGGTCGGCATCGTACTGCTCTATCAAGGCGACGGCAAGACGACGCTCAGCACAGTGGGCGTAATTCTCGTCATCCTGAGCTCCCTATGTTACGCCATCTACATCGTGGGTGTCGACCACTCACGACTGCACCGCATAGAGTCGGGCAAACTGACCTTCTGGGTGCTCCTGTCGGGGGCGTTGCTCTTTCTGGTAATGACCGGATGTGCTACAGAACTGCATCCCATACCTCCTACTCCGCAGGGCTGGATCAATGTACTGGGCATTGCCCTCGTGCCGACGATTATCCCCATCTTTTTCATCAACATTGCCATCAAGCAGGTCGGACCTACGCTGAGCGCTATCCTAGGCGCGCTGGAGCCCGTCACGGCCATGCTGATTGGGGTCTGTGTCTTTGGAGAACTGATCACCCTGCGCATCATCGTGGGCACCCTGCTCATCCTGATCGCCGTGACCGTCGTCGTCGCCAGCCGCAAGTAGGATTATCTTTTTTTAATTCAGACAGCTCGCGGTCATATGCCCTTTATGCTTACCTTTGTCCTGCAAACTATATAGCCATACGTCATGTCACTCAAGTCCGTCGTACGCTCCAAGCGCTTCCTGATCATCACTCCGATATGCCTTCTGCTCATCCTCTGCGCGGCCATATGGACCCACTACAAGTCTCTGTACAGCACAGGCGTCACCCCGCGTCCTGTCTTGATGGGACAAATGGAGGTTGCACCGCAGGACTTCGCCGCAGACTTCGCCGAGGTGAGCGACATCGTCAAGGACCACTACAAACTGGCCAAACCCAAGCATATCGACATCGACTCTCTGAACAACCTGTACGCCCAGCGCATTGCATCAGGCGAGGTGAAGACCAAGGAAGACTACGGCATGATGCTCCTCAACTACTTCCACTATCTGTACAACAGCCACTCCTATCCCTGCTATGCCCGATACAGTGCCGGTGAAGACGTGGCTTATGTACAAGGCAATGTCTTCATCAGCCATCCCAACGCCTATCTCGTGACCCACGGACTAAGGGACAAGGACCTCATCCTCAAGATCGACGGGCAGAAAACCTCGGACTGGCTCCTCAACCAGCAGCAATACCAATCGGGCTCCTCCCCATGGTATCAGCAGTTGCAAGCCGCCCGACATATCCTGAGCAGCTACACCAAGCAGCGCATCACGTACCTCGTCCAGCGCGGCCAAGACACACTCGACGTCACCCTACCTCTGCTGCCGCCCGACAACTCGGTCATCAAGCCCCAGCCGCTTGTCACATGGTCCCTGCCGACCGACGTCATCTACAAGCAAGACATTGCCTATATCAAGATCAACCGCCTCGAAGGCAAGGACTTCATGAGCCAGTTTCAGTCTGCCTATGACCATGTCAAGCATGCTGCCGACCTCATCCTGGATCTGCGCGGATGCTCGGGAGACGACTACGGACTGGCCCGCAAGGTGTGCCAATACTTCCTCAAGAAACCTGCCAAGAGTTGTACCGGATACCTCTGGCAAGCCCGCATGAGCCCCAACCATCAGGCCTATCAGGGTATGCAGCCGTGGCTCATCATCGACGGTGGCACCTCAGGTGCTGCAGAAGCGCTGCTGATAGATATGCGCGAGGCGGGCGTCGCCATGCCCGTCGGTGAGCCCACCGCAGGTGACGTGGGCGTGGGTACCCGCTTCTTCAGAACAAAGCGCGGGACGACCTTCAGCCTGGCTACATGGGGGCCCACCTTCTCCCACGGCGGATTTCAGATGGAAGGTCTGCCCTATCAGCCTCAAGTCACCAGCATGCTCAGTATAAGCGACTTCATGTCAGGCCGAGACGGCTCGGTCAGCATCGCCAATCAGTCTATCGAGAGCCGGCGTACGAGCCAAGACCCAGACGCCAAGCGCTAGCTCCGTCAGGCCCTCTCCTGCGACTGCTCAACTCCGGGTCGTACTCCTGTAAGAGGCCGCTGCATGGGCACACCTCCGTCTCGCGGCTTCTCCCGCCGAACGCCATATGCGTATAACGCATCCTTCACCCCTCTAAATGCCGTATAAGAGGACACGGAGGCCGATTGAAACGGCCCTCGCGCCGTATACGTTTGCCCATCTGACTTGATGCGCTCTATCGTATAGCGGGCAGGAATGTCCGTACCGGAACTCGCCGCGCAGACATGGCCCTATATATATAATGTATGGGCTGTCCATTTTACGACCCAGCAGAAAATCAGGGAAAACAGGCTCCCGCCGTTTGTCTATTCGAGAAAGAAAGAATTTTTGTTGGCTACCTCTCTCAGTCGGATACTGAGATAAATCGTCTTTGCCGCAGAAGACGCCGCTCGACATCCGTGGGGCAGACATTACCTAAGGGGAGAAAGATTTTTCCCATCACGTTTCCAGAAAGCAAATACCTTAAGGCCAGACGATTTCCATCCGGCCTTACCGACTATCGCAGGGCCCATCGTCGCCAGGCACGCGCCGCTTTCAACGGCGTACTTTGAAAACATCCCACCTCAGGAGCCAGCAGCGTCCATTTGCGCTCTCTGTCTCCCAATATTCCCAACTTGAACGATTGCCCGGCATTTTTATATAATAAATCCAAATTACAGCCCCAACAGGTACCGATGTCGTCACAACAAGTCGCCTTGTAAGCGCTACAAGGTCGGATATAGTTTAGACTAGGTCGGACTTAGTTTAAACTGGAAGGCGAGTTGTTAACGCTTGATAGCCAACTAGTTACAAGAAGGTCAAAATTATATTTTTAATTCGTTGGATTTCAGCGATTTACGAAGGCATTTTGACCGGATTTTTATTTCTTGCGCTCGGACTTCAATTAGGATTTGTTTCTCGCACTTTTTATATAAAAAATTCTTTATCGCTTTCTGAGGACCCGTGATAAGACAGGCTAGCTGTATCTGCAGACCGCGCTTTCACCGAAAGGCTTCTAGTGAAGTGTGCGAAGCCTTTCGGTGAAAGAGAGAGGAGCGGGGTGAGTGATTGGGGAACATTCGCCTCGCTTCGTCCGGTTGGCCGATCAGAGAGTGGCCATCACAGACGCATAGCCGCCGATGAGCTAAGGACACGGAAGGCAATCCATTGGCTGGCATCCGCGAGCGGCAATGAAGGTTTTGCATCCCTTTGATTTTAGATTGAGCCCACTTTATTGCAAATGGGCAGGCGTTCACCCCAGCCCAATCGCAGTATATCTAGATGCTACCTGACCTGCGCGAAATGCCGCTTCTGATTGACAAGCGAGGCAGGATCTCTCAGACAAACAGCACTTTGGCTCATAAATATCACACTTGCATATGAGAAAAACTAACTAAGCTTGTCCTATTGTGTTAGAAATTCGTAATTTTGCAGTCTGTATTGATGGAAGGGCGCAATCTGCGCCTCGACATCAAGACACAGCAGCTATTCATCCTGATTAGGAAGAAACGAACGAACATATTATTTCAATCAATACAAACCTATGAACTTCACCCTTTTAGTCACAGTAGTACTGACGGGCATCTTGTTTGTAGCGATAGTGGTCGTGCTGGCTCAACTGCTGGCGCCCCGCAGCTACAATCCGATGAAGGAGGAGCCATATGAGTGCGGTATTCCGGCGCGTGGCCCTCAGTGGGGCCACTATCACTTGGGCTACTACCTCTTTGCCATCCTCTTCCTGATGTTCGACGTGGAAACAATGTTCTTATTTCCCTGGGCCGTAGTGGCCAAGAGTCTCGGGCCGCAAGGTCTCGTAGCCGTGCTGTTCTTTTTGTTTATCTTAGTTCTGGGCCTCGCTTACGCCTGGAGGAAAGGAGCTCTCAAATGGCACTAATCGGAAAACCAAAAATCAAGAGCATACCTTACGAAGAATTTAAGGACAACGAGTCGCTCGAGAAAATGATCGACGAGCTCAATGCTCACGGTACCAACGTCATCGTAACAACTGCTGACAAGCTTATCAACTGGGGCCGTAGCAACAGCCTCTGGCCTATGAACTTTGGCACGAGCTGCTGCGCTATCGAGCTTATGGCTATGGGTGCGGCAAGATTTGACATGGCACGCTTTGGCTTTGAGGTCACACGTACAAGTCCTCGTCAGGCCGATCTGATACTGGTCTGCGGTACCATCACCTACAAGATGGCCCCCGTACTTAAGCGTCTGTACGACCAGATGGCCGATCCCAAGTATGTCATCGCCATCGGCGGATGCACCATCTCCGGCGGTCCCTTCACCAAGAGCTACCACGTACTGATGGGAGTGGACAAGATATTGCCCGTAGACGTATATGTACCCGGCTGCCCCCCGCGTCCGGAAGCCTTTTACTACGGCATGATGCAGCTACAGCGCAAGATGAAGATCGAAAACTTCTTTGGCACCGTCAATCATAAGGACAAAGACCTGCACAAGACCGAGGCCAAAGCATTGGAAAAGAAAATAATCAATCAGGAGGAGCAAGCATGACACTCGACATACAGACTATCGAACCCTCAGCGCTGCACGCAGAGATGCTCCGCCTGAGACAAGAGAAGAAGATGGACTTCCTGGTCAATCTAATCGGCATGGACTGGGGCGAAGAAGGCCTCGGCGTCATCTATATGCTCGAGTCTACTGAGACAGGAGAGACCCTCACCATCAAGACTGCCACCACCGACCGCCAGACTCCCTATATCGACAGTGTGAGTGACATCTGGCAGATTGCCAATATCTACGAGCGGGAAGTCTATGACTTCTTCGGTATCCGCTTCCTCAATCACCCCGACATGCGCCGCATTTTCCTGCGCGAGGACTGGGTAGGCTACCCCCTCCGCAAGGACGACAAGACGGCAGAGGAAAACCCGCTCCGCATGACCGACGAGCCGCTCAGCGACACTACGACCGAGTACTATCGCGACGCCGACGGCACCATCAAGGAGAAGAAAAATGTCGTATGGGGACCCGATGAATATGTTGTCAATGTGGGACCTCAGCACCCCTCTACCCACGGTGTGCTCCACATGCGCGCCTCCCTCGACGGCGAGACCGTCAAGAAGATAGGCCTCGTGCTGGGCTACATCCACCGCGGTATCGAGAAGATCAGCGAGAGCTTGACCTATCCCCAGATGCTGGCCCTCACCGACCGACTGGACTACTTCAGCGCCATGCAAAACCGCCACGCGCTCTGCATGTGTATCGAGAAGGCTATCGGCCTTGAGGTATCCCCGCGCGTACAGTATATCCGCACCATCATGGACGAGCTCCAGCGTATCGCCAGCCACTGCATCTACTACGCATGTATGACCATGGACACAGGCGCTCTGACTGCTTTCTTCTACACCTTCCGTGAAAGAGAGGAACTTTGCAAGATATTTGAAGACAACTTCGGAGGCCGTCTCATCATGAACTACAACACGATTGGCGGCGTCATGTATGATATCCAGCCCGACTTTGCTAAGCGAGTCAAGGAGTTTTCCAAACACCTGCGTGCCCGCTTCCATGAGTATCAGGACATTTATACAGGCAACGTCATCGCTGAGCAGCGCATGAAGGGTGTAGGTTGCATCTCCAATGCCGATGCCATCTCACTCGGCATCACCGGTCCTGCCGGCAGAGCTAGCGGCTGGCACAACGATGTACGCAAGCGTCACCCTTACGCCCTGTATGACCAGCTCAAATTTAGAGAGATCGTACGCGAGGAGGGTGATACCAACGCACGCCACTGGAACCGTATGGACGAGATGCTGGAGAGCCTCAATATTGTCGACCAGCTGATCGACAATATCCCCGCCGGCGACATCCAGACCAAGCGCAAGCCCATCGTCAAGCTTCCTGAGGGAGACTATTATCAGGCTGTCGAGTCCAGCCGTGGCGAGTTTGGCGTATTTATCGAGAGCAAGGGCGACAAGAGTCCCTACCGCGTCCACTACCGCAGCAGCAGTCTGCCTCTGGCCAATGCCATGGACACCGCTACCCGCGGGCAGAAATTTGCCGACCTCATTGCCATCGGCGCTTCGATGGACTTTGTAATTCCAGATATTGACCGATAAAAAAGCAGATACGACTTATGTTTGATTTCACAACAGTTTCCACATGGTTCCATTCGCTCCTGACAGGCGTCATGCCCGAATGGTTGGCCATAGGTATCGAGTGCCTCATTGTGCTGCTCTTTATCATCATACTCTACGCCACGCTCGCGATTATACTTATCTACGCCGAGCGTAAGATATGCGCCTTCTTCCAATGCCGTATCGGCCCCAACCGCGTAGGTAAGTGGGGCGTGCTGCAAGTCTTCGCCGACGTGCTCAAGATGCTCACCAAGGAGATCATCAAGATGCGCCAGAGCGACCGCTTGCTCCATGATATGGCTCCATACTTTGTCTTAGTAGCTTCTTTCCTGACTTTCTCCTGTATTCCATGGAACAAAGGATTGGAAATACTTGACTTCAATGTCGGCGCCTTCTTTTTCATTTCCGTCAGCGGCATAGGTGTGATTGGTATCCTCCTGGCCGGATGGGCCAGCCACAGCAAATATCCTATGATTGGTGCGATGCGCAGCGGCGCACAGCTTATCAGCTACGAACTGAGTATCGGCATGACGATGCTGGTCGTCATCTTGCTCAACGGCTCTATGCAGCTGAGCGAAATTGTCCAGCAGCAGGCCGACTACGGTTGGAATATCGTGCGCGGACACGTGCCCGCAGTGCTGGCATTTCTCATCTATCTCGTCGCAGGCAACGCTGAGTGCAATCGCGGCCCCTTTGACTTGCCCGAAGCCGAGAGCGAGCTGACTGCAGGTTACCACACAGAGTACTCAGGTATGCACTTCGGCTTCTTCTATCTGGCAGAGTACCTCAATCTCTTCATCTGCGGTGCAATGGCCGCCACCATCTTCCTCGGAGGCTGGGCCCCCTTCTACATCCAGGGCGCTGACGGATTTAATAACGTGATGGCTGCCATACCGGGATTTGTATGGTTTTTTGCCAAAGCCTTCTTTGTCGTCTTCCTGTTGATGTGGATACGCTGGACCTTCCCCCGCCTGCGCATCGACCAGCTCCTGACACTGGAGTGGAAGTACCTGATGCCACTAAGTATGATTAATATTGTCCTGATGGCCCTTGTCGTGTGCTTCGGCCTGACTATAAACTAACGCAGACCCATGGAAAAAAGAAATTACTTCAGCGGCGTGGGCCACGCCTTGAAAAGTCTCACAATAGGTCTGAAGACGTCTATCAAAGTCTTCTTTGAGCACGACGAGACCGAGCAATATCCCGAAAACCGCAAGACGCTCCACTTCTCCGACCGCAACCGCTTCTGTCTGGAGATGATCCACAATGAGCGCAACGAGCATCACTGCGTCGCCTGCGGCCTTTGCCAGATGGCATGTCCCAACGGCTCCATCCACGTCTACAGCGAGATGGTCGAGACGCCCGACGGCAAGAAGAAGCGTCAGCTCGTCAAGTACGAATACAACCTCGGGCAGTGCATGTTTTGCAATCTCTGCGTACGCGCCTGCCCCCACGATGCCATACGCTTCAACCAGGACTTTGAGAATGCCGTCTTTGACAAGTCAAAGCTCATTATGCAGCTCAACCATCCCGGCAGCCACCTCGAGGAGAAGCCCAAACCGGCTCCCGCTCCCCGCCCTGCCACTCCGGCTCAGCCTGCTGCCCAGTCGGCCGCAGCTCCTGCAAAGCCCGCAGTTGCTCCAGCAAAGCCTGTAGCCCAGGCTACAGAGGCCAAGGCTGACGCTGCCCAACCCAAGGCTGCTTCTACAGCCAGTCCTGCACAGGCCGTCAAGCCTGCTGCCGAGACTCCGTCCGTCAAACCTGCTTCAGAAGCTGCCTCCCCAGCCTCCGAAGACATAAATAAGGAATCATAATATGGCACAGACAGTCCTATTTATCATCATAGCCGCCATCATCCTCATCAGCGGCATTTTGGCCGTAACGACCAAGCATATCATGCGCGCCGCCACCTACTTGATCTTTGTGCTCTTTGGCACCGCAGGCCTCTACTTCCTCATGGGGTACACCTTCCTCGGTTCCGTTCAGGTCATGGTCTATGCCGGTGGCGTAGTAGTGCTCTATATCTTTGCACTGATGCTTACCGGTCAGCATGACAACGACGAAAAGGTACCTGCAGCCACCATCAAAAAGGCCGCAGCCCTCATCGCCTCTCTCGGCGGCGCCGCGCTGATGCTTTTCATTTTCATTTCCCACAAGTTTGCAACCACCGTACTGACCGCACCCAGCGAGCAGCTCACCTCAGTCAAGACACTGGGCACACAGCTCGTGGCCTCAGACAAGTACGGCTTCCTCCTGCCATTTGAGGCCGTGAGTATCTTGCTGCTGGCTTGCATCATCGGCGGTCTCGTCATTGCCCGTAAACGCTAAAAACGCTCTTACTAAGATGATAACGATACATTATTTCCTCATACTTTCGGTACTGATGCTCTTCATCGGCATCTACGGATTTCTGACCCGCCGCAACACGCTGGCCATCCTCATCTCCATCGAGTTGATGCTCAACGCGGCTGACCTCAACTTCGCAGCCTTCAACCGGCTGCTCTTCCCTGAGGGACAGGAGGGCTACTTCTTCTCGCTATTCAGCATCGCCATCTCGGCCGCCGAGACCGCCATTGCCATAGCCGTGATGATCAATATCTACCGCAACATTAAGAACAATTTTGTCGAGCACCTCGACAAGATGAAATGGTAACCAACAAGAAACAGAACAAATAGAATGGACTACTCATACACAGTTTTAATCCTGCTGCTGCCATTTCTTTCCTTCCTCTTCCTCGGATTGGTAGGCAAATGGCTCAGCCACCGTACGTCAGGTCTCATCGGTACGCTCACGCTCGGCGTAGTAGCAATATTGAGCTACTACACGGCATTTCAGTACTTCACTGCAGACCGTGTAGACGGCGTCTTCCAGACTCTCGTACCCATCAATTTCACTTGGCTTCCCTTCTACAACGAAGGGCTCCACTTTGACCTCGGCATCATGCTTGACCCCATATCGGTCATGATGCTTATCGTCATCTCCACAGTGTCTCTGATGGTTCACATCTACTCTTTCGGCTACATGCATGGGGAGAAGGGTTTTCAGCGCTACTACTCCTTCCTCTCCCTCTTCACGATGTCGATGCTCGGCCTCGTAGTTGCGACCAACATCTTCCAGATGTATATGTTCTGGGAGCTCGTCGGTGTCTGCTCCTACCTGCTCATTGGCTTCTACTACACACAGAAGCCCGCCATTGCCGCGAGCAAGAAGGCCTTTATCGTCACCCGCTTTGCCGACCTCGGTTTTCTTATCGGTATTCTGATTTACGGATACTACACCAAGTCGTTTAGTTTTGACTTTGCCAATACTGCGGTCTATCTCAACGGCGCCCAGCCCACTGTAGGCCCCGACTTTGCCAAGGCAATCGCTGGTGCAGGCTTCATACTCCCCACGGCGCTCTTCCTCATGTTTATCGGTGGCGCCGGTAAGAGTGCGATGTTTCCCCTCCACATTTGGCTGCCCGATGCCATGGAGGGTCCTACACCCGTCAGTGCCTTGATCCACGCCGCCACCATGGTCGTTGCTGGCGTCTTCCAGGTAGCCCGTATGTTTCCACTCTGGATACAGTATGCGCCCAACACTCTCCATTACGTTGCCTGGATAGGTGCTTTCACGGCATTCTATGCTGCGGCCGTCGCTTGTGCTCAGAGTGATATCAAGCGCGTTCTTGCCTTCTCCACCATCTCCCAGATTGCCTTCATGATGGTAGCGCTGGGCGTCTGCCTGCCGGAGGGCGACTTCACAAACAATCATGAAAGCCTCGGCTACATGGCCTCTATGTATCATCTCTTCACCCACGCCATGTTTAAAGCAACCCTCTTCATGTGCGCCGGCTGTATCATCCACATGGTCCACAGCAACGAGATGCAATATATGGGCGGCATGCACAAGTATATGCCCATCACTCATATTACCTTCCTCATCGCCTGCCTAGCCATCAGCGGCATCCCGCCATTCAGCGGATTCTTCAGCAAGGATGAGATTCTGGTCGCTGCTTTCCAGTACAGCGCAGCCATGGGATGGATTATGACAGGCATAGCAGCCATGACTGCCTTCTACATGTTCAGAGTCTACTACGGCATCTTCTGGGGTACAGAGAACGTCGAGTACCATCGCGAGCACCAGCCCCATGAGTGTCCCGCCACCATGACGGTGCCTCTCATCATCCTCACGCTTATTACCTGCACCATCGGATGGATACTCCCCGGCACCTTTGGTAGTTATGTCAGTGCTACCGGCGAGGCATATCACATCTCACTTGACTGGAGCGTAGCTGGTACCAGCGTAGTCATCGCCCTGATCTCGATTGGACTGGCCACATGGATCTACAGCGGAGTCCGCCAGCCGATTGCCGAGAAGCTCAAGGCCACATTTCCTCATCTCCACAAGTGGGCTTACCATCGCTTCTATATTGACGAAGTATACCAGTTTGTCACCCACCGCATCATCTTTGCTCATATCAGCCGCCCCATTGCATGGTTTGACCGCAATGTCATCGATGGATTCTTTGACTTCCTCGCTTGGGGGACCAATGCGACAAGCCAGGGCATCCGTGCTCTGCAGAGCGGCCGCGTACAGCAGTATGCATTTGTCTTCCTGCTCGGCGTGATAGCCCTTATTTTAATGTTGATATTCTAAAGCCCGTGACGTTATGAATTTCCTTTCATTATTTGTACTTATACCTCTGATGATGCTGTTTGCCCTCTGGCTTGCCAAGGGTCAAAAGCAGATTCGTGCCGTCATGGTTGTCGGCAGCTCAGCTCTGCTCGCGCTGAGTATACTACTGACTCTCAAGTTTCTGGCCGACCGCGCGGGCGGCAATAGTGCCGAGATGCTCTATCAGGCCAGCTTCACATGGTTTGAGCCTCTCCACATACGCTACTCCGTCGGCGTCGACGGCATCTCTGTCGCCATGCTCCTGCTTTCAGGCGTGATAGTCTTCACCGGCACTTTCGTTTCGTGGGATATGTGCAAGGAGTACTTCCTATGGTTTACACTGCTGAGCATGGGTGTCTTCGGCTTCTTTATCTCAGTCGACATGTTTATGATGTTCATGTTCTATGAGATTGCCCTTATCCCCATGTATTTGCTTATCGGTGTCTGGGGTACAGGTCCCAAGGAGTACGCAGCCATGAAACTTACCCTGATGCTCATGGGAGCCAGCGCTTTCCTTATGATGGGTATCTTCGGCATCTACTACGGAGCCGGCGGCCAGACGATGAATATCCTCGATATCGCTCACCATACTGGCGGTGCCCATGTGATAGAATTCTCCAAGCAGTGCATATGGTTCCCCATCACCTTCATAGGTTTCGGTGTGCTGGGTGCACTCTTCCCCTTCCACACATGGAGTCCCGACGGTCACTCATCAGCCCCCACGGCAGTGTCTATGCTTCACGCCGGCGTATTGATGAAACTGGGAGGATATGGATGCTTCCGCATTGCCATCTTCCTGTTGCCCGAGGCCGCCAATGAGTTGAGCTGGATTTTCCTGATCCTCGCCGGCACGGGCGTCGTCTACGGAGCTCTCTCCGCCTGCGTTCAGACTGACCTCAAGTACCTCAACGCCTATTCGTCAGTAAGTCACTGCGGCATGGTACTCTTTGCCATCTTGATGCTCACGACGACCGCCTCTACCGGTGCAGTACTCCAGATGCTCAGCCACGGACTCATGACAGCCCTCTTCTTTGCCGCCATCGGTATGATCTACCACCGTGCTCACACTCGTGACATCCGACAGCTCAACGGTTTGATGACCGTCATCCCATTCCTCTCCGTAGCCTTCGCCATCGCCGGTCTAGCCAACCTCGGTCTGCCTGGTCTGTCAGGCTTCGTTGCAGAGATGACCATCTTCGTTGGTTCGTTCCAAAATGCTGATACCTTCCACCGCGTGCTCACGATAGCCGCCACCACCTCCATCGTCGTGGCTGCGGTCTACATCCTCCGCATGGTGGGCAAGATACTCTACGGCAAGTGCACCGATCCCGTGCAACTCAAGATGCACGATGCCCGTTGGGAGGAGCGCCTCGCCATCATCGTGCTCATTGCCTGCATCGCCGGTATCGGTCTTACGCCTACGTGGCTTAGCCATATGATAGAGGGCAGCGTAGCTCCCATGATGAACCATATAGGTCATGTAGCCTCACAGTGCAACCCTTTTCTCTAATCTAGCAATCTGACAATCGAAATACAGCAAATGGACTATTCACAATTTCTCCATATGACCGACGAGCTTTCCTTGATAGCCGTCATCGTCATCCTGTTTATCGCCGACCTCATCCTCTGCCCTGACCGCAAGAGTGGCAAGGGTGTGCTCAATACTCCGCTGCCCATCATTCTCCTGCTGGCCCAGACCGTCTTTATGGTCACTTTAGGGGTCTGCCCAAGCTATTGCACGCCCACAGTTGAGGCCTTTGGCGGCATGTATCAGCACACGCCCATGATGACCGTCGTCAAGGCTGTGCTTAATATCGGCACGCTCATTGTATTCTTCATGGCCAACGGATGGCTCCGCCGCGAGGAAAATCAGATCAAGCAGGGCGAGTTTTACCTGCTGACCCTCTCCACGCTGCTTGGCATGTACTTCATGATCAGTGCCGGCCACTTCATCATGTTCTTCATCGGACTCGAACTGGCCTCCGTACCGATGACCGCTCTCGTCGCCTTCACCAAGAAGAATAAGGAGAGCGCCGAAGCCGCTGCCAAGTATATCCTCACAGCCCTCTTCTCGAGCGCTCTGCTCCTCTATGGCATCTCGCTCCTCTACGGTACGTGCAGCACACTCTACTTTGACGACATGGCAGCCCGCATCTCCACATCCAACTACGTGCAGCTCGCAGCCTTAGCCCTCTTCATCAGTGGTCTGGGCTTCAAGATCAGCCTCGTACCCTTCCATCTCTGGACCGCAGATACCTATCAGGGCGCTCCGACGACCGTTACCAGTTATCTGAGCGTTATCTCCAAGGGCGCAGCAGCCTTCGTGCTTTTCGTCACCTTGGTCAAGGTCTTCGCCCCGCTGATTAAAGATTGGGACCTCCTGCTCTTCTGGATTATTATTCTGAGCATCACAGTGGCAAATATCTTTGCCGTGCGCCAGAACAATATCAAGCGCTTCATGGCCTTCTCCGCCATCTCCCAGGCCGGCTACCTCGTACTCGGCGTTATGGGCGGCACAGCACAAGGCATGACAGCGATGGTCTACTATCTCTTTGTCTACCTCGTAGCCAACCTCGGTGTCTTTGCCATCATCAATGTGACAGAGCAACATTCGGGCAAAGTGCTTATCAGCGACTATGATGGATTTTACCAGACCAATCCCAAGCTCTCCTTCATCATGACACTCTGCCTGTTCTCTCTGGCCGGCATTCCGCCCTTCGCCGGATTCTTCAGTAAGTTCTTCATGTTCTTGGCAGGCTTCAAGGCAGGCTTCCCCGTACTCGTCTTTATCGCGTTGGTCAACACCGTCATCTCGCTCTACTATTACCTCTTGATCGTAAAGGCCATGTATATCAAGCAGAGCAATCAGCCCATCGCGACTTTCCGAAGCGACTGCTACACCCAGATTGGCCTCGCCATCTGCGCCATCGGCGTCGTCTTTGCAGGCATACTGAGCCAAGTGTACGACTTCTTCGATTTCTTCAGCTACAGTCTGTAGCGGGAGAATATCAGCGCGCTCTCGCAAGCCGGTAAGCTTGCCCTACATCCGGAAAATCCGCGCTTGACACGATATAAGGTCCGACTTAGTTTCGACTAGGTCGGACCTTATTCTTTACCAAGTCCGACCTAGTCATCCTAGCCTGGAACCATCCTTCCCATCACGGGACTTGGTCTGAAGAGGAGCAGGAGAAGGCCCTCCGCCCCCATTCAAGCAATACTCTATGCCCTTTCAGACAACGCTCTCATCCAGTTTCATCCTGACCACTCCGCTCCCTGCAATCTCAATAAGGCACCAAGCCACACGCAGTTTTGTAGCTGGCAGTCTTAAGAGGGGTCTCCGACGACAAAAGACCATTTGTATCAGCCACAAGGAGCTATTTGAAGTCACGCCCCGCCTCCCAAGCATCACCTTATGAGCCTCGATACGCCAAGAAAAGCTCTTCCACGGTACAGTATAGCGGTGAAAAGAGAATGGATAATTTGTTACGACGTCAGACAAGGATTTCCGTCGTACACCTTTACACTCAAGAAATTGTCTTCACCTGCTTGGTATTTCCACAGCGCGGCCCGACATGACCAGCCAAGTACAAAACGAGTAAAAAGATATAAAAAACGCGACACTGTGAGACACGGATAGGCAAAAATTTGTACTTTTGCAACTGTAATCAAGTTTATATACGACTCATGGACGACTATCACGCGGAAAACGAAAGGTTGTAAGACGAGGTGTCTGCACTTGTAGCTCTGGTGCTTGCCTCGCCCGAGATTTTATCGCTCCGAGACAAAATCAAAGCTATGCGAACATTCTGGAACATCAACCATACGCTCAGTACGCTCAGTCAATGGGAGCCCAACTGCTGGATACAGATTACATGCCCCTCTGAGACTGATGAGAAATATCTGCTTGAAGACCTTAAAGTACCCGACTATTTTATTGATGACATCCGAGACAAGGATGAGCGCTCCCGTTACGACTACGACGATGGCTGGACGCTTATCATCTTGCGTATACCCTATGTCAAGGAGGTAAGATCCCGTACGCCCCACACGACGGTGCCGCTCGGTATCGTCCTCAAGGGGGATATCTGCATCACCATCTGCAACTACGAAACCAATATGATGATTGACTTCGTGAGCTATCAGCAGAAGCGCAACATAGGATTTACCGACGCCGTCGACTTGACTTTCAGGCTCTTCCTATCTTCGGCCGTCTGGTACCTTAAACGCCTGAAGCAGATCAACACTCTCATCGAGGAGGCCAAGAAAAAATTGGACCACAAGATATCCAATGACGATCTGATCGGACTCCTGCGTCTGCAAGACAGCTTGACCTACTTCATCACCTCTATCCGAGGCAACGAGACCCTGCTCTCCAAACTGAAATTCAAGCTCCCCGTCGACGAGCTCGATGCTGACCTCATCGAGGACGTGACCATCGAGATGAACCAGGCACGCGAGACAGCCAACATCTACTCCAATATCCTCGATACTACGATGCAGACCTACGCTAGCGTCATCAACAACAATATGAGTGCCGTCATGCGTACCATGACAAGTATCAGTATCGTTCTCATGTTCCCTACGCTCATCGCCAGCCTCTTTGGTATGAACCTCATCAACGGCATGGAGCATGTATGGTGGGGATTCCCCGTTGCGCTGGCCTTGTCGCTTTTTGTCTCCGTCGCCTCTCTCTACGTCTTCCGCCGCAAGTCTTGGATCTAGCTGGCTTACAAGCAGAGACAAGTTCCTTCTGCACAAGCCGTTACTCAATCCATTACCACCAAGTCCTTTACACCTTGTGTCCTGTCGGCGCTCATTTGCTCCTATCTGCGCTCAAGTGGCTGCAGACGCCTAGCTGCTAGTGCAAGGGACAGGCATGAGCGACATATCCCGCCAGAAGCATCTCTCTACTGCGCTTCGTAGCGGCGCCTCATCGCGTACAAGATCACCGATAGCAGCCTCACCATCGACTAAGCAGGGAATCTGGCAAACAAGATTGCTCCGGCAAACACAGGTGACGCCCAGCGGCAATCATACCCTGCCTTCTGAGGGCTTAAGCATCAGGCGTTAACATGAAGAAATCTTGATTTTCATTTTGCCAATTCAATTATATTTGTTTCATTTGCATATGCTAAGGACACAGGCATCCGCCTGCGCCCTATCTTATTCACATCCAGTAACAACTTTCACACATCATGGAAGACAATCTCAGCAACAAGACCGAGGAGCAAGCACTCCACACGTCTCCCGCAACCAATGACGCTCCCACTGCCGCAGGAGAAGAGGTAAACAAGGCTACAGAAGAGACCCCTCAGCCCCAGCCGGCCGAGGCACAGACCGATTCCCAGCAGACAGAGAGCGCTGCTACCGAAGCAACCCCCCACACAGCCGTGCCCGTAGAAGAGGCACCAGCCGCATCTCCGCAGGCAGAAGAGGCTTCCACTGCCTCCACCGCTCCTGAAGCACAGACACAAGCTGCTGAAGCGCCCGAAGCACCTGCACAAGCAGGGAACGAGGCCACGACTGCAGAAGCTCCCGCACCGGCACCCGAACCAGAGGATGACGATGCCACACCCCAAATACCCGCCGAGGAACACAAGCCCATTCAGGTGCCCGAAACCATTGAGGGCATCATCGACCGTCTCAACCAGCTCGCCGAACATCCCGAGCAGAGCGAAAAAACCGAACTCGACGCTCTCAAGCAGGCTTTCTACCACCTTATTAAGGAGGAGAAAATAAAGTCCCATCAGCAATTTATCCAAGACGGCGGTAAAGAAGAAGACTTCGTACCCATGCCCAATCTCCACGAAGAGGAATTCAAGAAGGTCATGGCCATCATAAAGGAGCAGCGCAATAAGCTCCAGCAGGAGGCTGAGCACCAGAAAGAGGTCAACCTCCAGAAGAAACAGATCATCATCGAAAAGATCAAGCAGTATTCCGCTACACCCGAGGAAGCCAACAAGGCCTTTGAGACCGTACGCGAGCTGCAAAAACAGTGGAAGACCATCAATCCCGTGCCCGCCCAGGCAGAAGGCAATCTCTGGAAGTCTTACCAGTTTGCCGTAGAGCAATTTTACGACCAACTCAAGACCAATGCCGCACTGCGCGACTACGACTTCAAGAAGAATCTGGAAGCCAAGACCAAGCTCTGCGAGGAAGCCGAAGCCCTCAAGGATGACAAGGATATCATCCACGCCTCACGTATCCTCCAGGAGCTCCATCAGGAATTTCGCGAGATAGGGCCTGTGGCCAAGGAACTGCGGGAAGATCTTTGGAACCGATTCAAAGCCGCCTCTACCGCTGTCAATAAGCGCCATGCGCAATACTTCGAGCAACTCAAGGCCGTCGAGGAGGAAAACCTGAAAAAGAAGACCGAACTCTGTGAGAAGATAGAGAACATTGAGACCGACAACCTCAAGAACTTCCCCGCATGGGACGAGATTACAAAGAAGATTATCGAGCTCCAAACCGAATGGAAAGGCATCGGCCGCGCTACCAAGAAGATGAACAACAAGATCTACGAGCGCTACCGCGCTGCTTGTGACAACTTCTTCAACAAGAAGGCCGAGTTCTTCAAAGCCCAGCGCAAGCTCTTTGCCGAGAATGCCGCACTCAAGACACAACTCTGCGAAAAAGCCGAAGCCCTCAAGGACAGTACCGAATGGACCAAGACTACCAACGAGCTCATCGAGCTCCAGAAGCAGTGGAAAAAGATCGGTGCCACCACCCACAAGGCCTCGCAGGCTCTCTGGGAGAGATTCAACACAGCATGCAACGCCTTCTTTGACCACAAGAAGCAAGTGTTGGGCGACCAGCACAAGGAGGAGGCCGACAATCTTGCCAAGAAGCGCGACATCATCAAGCAGTTGCGCGAACTTGTCGACAGCGCTGTCGAAGATGCCGCCAGCAAGGCACAGCAACTCATCGACGAGTGGAACGAGACCGGCCATGTACCTTTCAAGGAGAAGGATAAACTCTTCAATGCCTTCCGCGAAGTCAGCGACAAGGCCGCTGAGAAGTTCAATTTGCACCGTGGACATCGTGACTCGTCATCTCGCAGCCGCAACAGCCGCGAGTCTGCTGCTCCACGCGATGGCAATACCCTCTACCGCCTCTATGAGATCAAGAAGAGCGAGCTCAATACCTACGAGAACAACTTCTCATTCCTCACAGCCCACTCCAAGAAGGGCAATGCCCTCATTGATCAGCTGCAGAAGAAGATTGACCAGCTTAAGAAGGAGGTAGCCGATACGCTGCAAAAGCTCAAAGAGCAGGATCAAGCCGCCCGTCAGCAAGCCGCTCAGGCTGCCGAAGCACCCGCTCCTACTTCTGAGGCACCAGCCTCCGACACACCGGCTCCTGCAAACGCTCCTGAGCCCGTCAAAGGGGCACAAGCTCCTGAGGCAGCCGCCCCCGAAGCTCCCGCCGCCGATGCACCGGCACCAGCAGCCGAAGGCCAGCAGCAATAGGACAATAGAGTCAATAGCACATTCCTATATCCAGAGGGCATGCAAGGGCTAGAGTACCTTGCATGCCCTTGTTGTGTATCTCTGGCGAGCATTAGTCAAGCCGTAAGTCAAGGGTAGTAGAGATTTTGTGGGAAGCAAAATCCTTATTGTCAACCGGTGCCTGTCAGCCAAAGGCTTACCCTCCACACTCTAGGCCCATCATCAGAGATAAATCCGCAACAGACATTGTCTAATGATGGCACCAAGCAGAGCAGGGCGGACAAAGTCCCAATCACTCCTCCCGTTGCTCCACCCTCACTAGGAGCTTTTTCATGCTTTCCAGAAAATCTTTCCGCCAGGGCCAAGCCTATCTAATAAGCAGCCTTTATCAACAGGAGCAAAAGGGAACTGAATTTTTTATAATAAAAAATTAAATAGTGCTTTCCCTTTTATGTCCGAAGACGGAAAGATGAAAATCTACCCAAATCATCTCTATAACTTACTGAAAACCAATTAATTGCAAATAGTATTTGATGCTTTTATAACTAGCTGGCTATCAGACGATAACAACTCGCCTTCTAGTTCAAACTACATCCGACCTTGTTAGGCAAACAAGGCAACTTGTCATCACTACATCGGCACTTAAGAAGCGAGTTTTCCAAATTTATATATGAAAAAACTAACAGGCTATCTGAAAGAAGCAATAAGTTATCGTACACTTACGGACAATTTAGAGACAAAGGTTACATACGGAAGGCGTTCTTCCTGGTGAAGAATATTATCAAGGCATATCGTCAAGTTTTGAAACCTACCGTCATAGAGGCTATACAACTGGCGAAGGGACATGCGGCGCCACAAAGCAATGAGAGCGGATAGAGCTCGCCCACTCCCTTAGCCACTACATCTCGGGGACTTGATGACGAGATGCTCAACTCTTCCTATAGGATAATTATCCCTTAAATGCCGTGGCAGACTTATTCTATGCAAAGCAGAGTCGTTTCCGTATCTGTCTGAGAGCCCTCGTAGATGCCCAAAGGTACTGCTTTTCCAAACAGATAAGCGATTTGTCCGTCCTCACAGATATTCTTTGGTCCGAGAACTACTCTATATCGCATCGCGTGAGTTTGACTGCGTGTAGTCATACCTCTATTCGCTGTCTTCCGTGTCACCCCCTGCTGTGATACCTCCCGATGATTGCAGGTAAGAGCCGGAGCCTGTAGTATGCAGTTCCGTCTCCTTCACCTCCGGATAAAACATATCCCCCGCGCCAAGGCTTCTGCCTGACGAGGGGGATGATATCGTCTGGATCAGAGTCAGTCTGAGTATTGCCGTCTCCGTCGTAAGCGAAACTTACTTCGTCTTAAGACCGGCAAGCTCAAGTACCTTTGAGATAGCTTCCACGATATGGTCTGCATTCTTTCCACCGGCTGTAGCAAAATGGGGAGCGCCACCGCCGCCACCCTGGATGAGTTTGGCAGCCTCGCGGACGAGCTGGCCGGCATGAAGCTTACGGTCAGCAATAAGGTCTTTGCTCAGCATCACAGTCAGTGTCGGGCGATTATTGTACACACTGCCGATGACACAGATCGTATTCTCGGAACTCTCTCCCAGAATCTTGAAGGCCAAATCCTTGGCCACATCGGGCTGCACCTCGAGTCTGGCGCTGATAACCTTGACGCCGTCGATTGTCTGCGTTGTCTGCATCAGCTTATCCTTGAGTAAGAGCACTTTTTCCTTCATAAACTGCTCCACCTGATGCTTCAGATCGTTGTCCTCGCTGATGACCTTGTGAATAGCCGCCGTGAGGTCTTTGGAGTTATTGAAGAGTTGGCGTATCTCCGCCATCGTGTCCTGTACGGTGTAGATGAGCTCCTCAGCAGCCTCGCCTGTCACAGCCTCTATACGGCGTATGCCGGCAGCTACACTGCATTCGGACATGATATGGAAGAGACCCAGACGGCCCGTGCTCTGAGCATGGCATCCGCCGCAGAGCTCTACGCTCTCACCAAAGCGGACCACACGCACCCTGTCACCATATTTCTCTCCAAAGAGGGCAATAGCGCCCATCTTCTTGGCCTCCTCTATCGGCATGTCGCGATGTTCCTCTAGCGGGAGGTCCTGCCGGATATGCGCATTGACGATGCGCTCCACCTGGCGGAGCTCTTGGGGAGTCACCTTCTGAAAGTGACTGAAGTCAAAGCGCAGATAGTCAGGTGTCACAAGAGAGCCCTTCTGCTCCACATGGGAGCCGAGCACTTGACGAAGCGCCTGATCAAGCAGGTGAGTCGCAGTGTGGTTGGCCTCGCTGGCACGGCGGCGCTTCAAATCCACCTGCGCTGTAAACTGAGCCTCGGGATGTTGTGGCAAACTGGTCGTGATGTGTATCGGAAGATTGTTCTCGCGGCGTGTATCAATGATTTTAATGGTCTCCGTCTCGTTCTTAATCGTACCGGTATCGCCTACTTGACCGCCCATCTCAGCATAGAAGGGGGTAGTGTCGAGTACCAATTCGTAGTAAGTCTTGCCCTTCTGCTCCATCTTGCGATAGCGGAGGATGTGGGTAGTGCATTGAGTAGCATCCCACCCGCAGAACTGCTCTTCGCCTTCTTTCAGGACAACCCAGTCACCGGTCTCGACGGCAGCAGCGTTGCGGGCGCGATCTTTCTGCTTCTGCATCTCAGCATTAAAGCCCTCCGTGTCAACACTCAGTCCCTGCTCCTTGCAGATAAGTTCGGTCAAGTCGAGAGGAAACCCGAAGGTATCAAATAAAGTAAAGGCTTGCTTGCCGTCGACACAGGACTTGCCCTGCTTGCGAGTCTCGGCGATGATGGTGTCAAGCAGATTGATACCTGTCGAAAGCGTACGCAGGAAAGCCTCTTCCTCTTCCTTGGTGACCTTGGCGATAAGTTCGCGCTGTGCCACGAGCTCCGGGAATGCCTGTCCCATCTCATGGGTAAGCACTGGCAGGAGTTTGTAGATGAAAGCCTCCTTCTGTCCGAGGAAGGTATAGGCATAGCGTACGGCGCGTCGGAGGATACGCCTGATAACATAGCCCGCCTTGGCATTGCTAGGCAGCTGACCGTCAGCGATAGAGAATGCTATCGCTCTCAGATGGTCTGCTACCACGCGCATGGCGACGTCTACATTGGCGTCGACGCCGTAGGTCTTGCCCGAGAGACGCTCTATCTCTTTGATGATGGGCTGAAAGATGTCTGTATCATAGTTGGAGTGCTTGCCCTGAAGCGCCCTGACAAGACGCTCAAAGCCCATGCCGGTGTCTATGACGTGCATTGGCAGCGGCTCAAGGGATCCGTCAGCCTTGCGGTTGAACTGCATGAAGACAATATTCCATATCTCTATCACCTGGGGATCATCTTTGTTGACCAGCAAGCGTCCGGGCGTCTTGGCCTTCTCCTCCGGGGTACGGCTGTCGAGATGTATCTCCGAGCAGGGGCCACATGGACCCGTATCACCCATCTCCCAGAAGTTGTCATGCTTGTTGCCATTGATAATATGATCGGCTGGTACATGCTTTGCCCAGTAACCTGCGGCTTCGTCGTCGCGTCCCAGATGCTCCTCAGGCGAGCCCTCGAAGACAGTAACATAGAGATCTTTAGGGTCCAAGTGGAGTACGTCGACGAGATATTCCCATGCGTAGTCTATAGCTCCCTCCTTGAAATAGTCACCAAAGCTCCAATTGCCAAGCATCTCAAACATCGTATGATGGTAGGTGTCATGGCCGACTTCCTCCAAGTCATTATGCTTTCCGCTGACGCGGAGGCACTTCTGCGTGTCGGCGCGGCGGCGCGGCTCGGGGTCACGTGTACCGAGTATGATGTCCTTCCATTGGTTCATACCAGCGTTGGTAAACATCAGGGTAGGGTCATCCTTGATTACCATCGGAGCCGAGGGCACAATAGTGTGTCCCTTGCTGGCGAAAAAAGTCTTAAACGACTCTCTTATCTCATTTGCTGTCATCATGATTTCTTTTTCTTAAAACAGTTGCAAAGTTACGAGTTTTTAAGTACATTTGCAGCAAATACATACTCAAATTATATGGTGTCCGGTCTTCGGCTGCAGGCTGTAAGGCGCGCTCCCCATATCACCGAGAGGTACACATTTCCATCTGCATGACACTCTATACCCACAAGGAACTCAAGAAGTACTACTCCATCCACGAGGTGGCCGCCCAGTTTGGTGTAGCCGAGTCGCTGCTGCGCTTTTGGGAGCAGGAGTTTCCCCAGCTCCATCCCCACAAGGCAGGGCGAAACGTCCGGCAGTACGCCAAGGAAGACATTGAAACCGTCCGCACCATATACACTCTCGTCAAGGTGCGCGGCCTCAAGATAGCCGCAGCCCGACAGCTGCTCAGCAAGAATAAAGACGGCGAACAAAATATTGCTGAAGCCATCTCCAAGCTCAAGGATGTGCGCCAGCAACTGGCCAAGCTCAACCGCAGCCTCGTCGTCCTTGACCCCACACTTGAGGGCGTAGAGTGGGACCCACCTAAGCCGGAAGCTGATGAAGAAGAGGCTTGACAAGGCCTCCGCCTACCGACACCCTATAACAAAAACTGCAAGATACCCGGGAAAGGATACCTTGCAGTTTTTCTTTTGTCCGACTTATTCAGTTTTTGCGCTCGTCGACCAAGCCGTAGATATAAGCTACGATAGCGCCCACGCTTCCCAGTGCGCCGATGATGAGCACTGCGAGATGCAAAGCGTTCCACTTGACTGGGCTAGTCAAGGCAAACAGGCCCGCAGCCACGGCCGAGATGATCAGCGCGCTTATCAGCGCCACCTTGGTGGGGAAAAACCACAATTTGGTGGCCCCGAAGAGCGGTTGTCCTGCCAGTTTGGTCACCGCCCAAAGCAGAATAGCCAGTATCACGGCAAATATCAGATATCCAAAGACGCACCTCAACACCACATGGCCGTCAAAGAGAGGCCGCTGCAAGGCATAGTACCACATGAAGTAGTAGGACAGCACCAGCGCCAGTCTCACCTCGCCGTGTCGGAATAGGGTCTTCAGAGTCATAAGTTGCGTATAGATTAGGATTAACAGGCACAAAGGTAAGGATAAACTTCCACATATCGTCTCTCCTCAGAGATAAAAAGCCGCCTCCTCCCCGCGCCCTAGCCGACAGTCGCCGTCCGCCCAGCCATAGTTCCTATCCGACGCCACTGGGACGCGCTCCTGCTCTTCCGACACCGCTTGCAAGAAACCGTCAGCCAAGATTTATTTTCATCAAAACTGCTAGCGGATCCATACCGTCAATTCCCCGACTGGCAGATGGGCTTGCTGAGCCGCCAAGGTCCAATGCAGCCAACACAGGATGGCGATTCACTCATTTTCAAAGCCGCATAGCCATATGAAGGTCAGGCGACATCACGATAGACTACCCTTCAAGATGACCATGCATTCCTTCTCTGTCGATTCCTCAGCGTACCTGCCAGAATACGAAGCCGTAGCCGGTGACGCATATCTCTCCTGCGCGTGACGTCATCCACTACCCGTAAAAAAATACGTACTCATACCGTCTCAGCATGCGCCCATCAGCACTGACTACCCCCATCCAAGGCTCAGACAAAAAGCTGCAAAGCCGACAGCATCCCACATGACGGCCGCTCCCTCCCACATCGCTGGCCTTAGGATGCTTGTCCTCGTATCAAGATTAATTTTCGGGAAACTATTCCCGCTCTCTTCTTCCGGCATTGTCAATTGTTTCGTATCTTTGTATCCCGTTAGAAGACTTCAACGTAATTATCTTTTTCAGCTATGGCAGACACGAAGTATATTTTTGTAACGGGCGGTGTTGCCTCCTCCCTGGGCAAAGGCATCATCTCGGCATCTATCGGCAAGCTCCTTCAGGCTAGGGGCTATAAGATCACTATCCAGAAGTTTGATCCCTACATCAATGTAGACCCGGGGACACTTAATCCCTACGAGCACGGAGAATGCTACGTCACGACCGATGGTCAGGAGACCGACCTCGACCTTGGTCACTACGAGCGCTTCACCGATATCAAGACCACCCGTGACAATAATTATACGACCGGACAAATCTACCTCAGCGTCATCAACAAGGAGCGACGGGGCGACTTCCTGGGCAAAACAATTCAAGTGGTGCCTCATATTACTGACGAAATCAAGCGCTCCATGCTCTATCTCGGACGAAAAAATCACTATGACTTCGTCATCAGCGAGATCGGCGGTACCGTAGGCGACATCGAGGGCACACCGTTCCTCGAGGCCATCCGACAGCTCAAGTGGGAGCTCGGCAGACGTGCCCTCTGCGTCCATCTGACCTACGTGCCCTACCTCGCAGCCGCCAAGGAGCTCAAGACAAAGCCCACCCAGCATAGCGTCAAAGAGCTCCAGAGTCTCGGCATCCAGCCCGACATCCTCGTGCTCCGCGCCGAGCGTGACCTCAGTCAGGCCCTGCGCAAAAAGGTCGCAGCCTTTTGCAATGTAGAGTCTGACGCTGTCGTACAGAGCCTTGACCAGCCGACCATCTACGAGGTACCTGTGCGCATGGCGGAGCAGGGCCTCGATGTCACCATTCTGCGTAAGTTTGGCATGCCCGCCGATGGCGAGATAGAGTGGGGCAACTGGAAGCGTTTCCTCGAGCTCCGTCATGCAGCCAAGGAGGTCGTGCGTATCGGCCTCGTGGGCAAGTACAATCTGCAGGACGCCTACAAGAGTATCCGCGAGTCCCTCTCACAAGCCGCTACCTGGCAGGAGAAAAAACTCAAGGTGGACTTCATCAACAGTGAGAAGATTACGCAAGACAATGCCGCCGAGATGCTCAAGGGATGGGACGGCATCGTCATCTGCCCGGGATTTGGCAGCCGCGGCATCGAGGGCAAGATCATCGCGGCCCGGTATTGCAGAGAGCACGATGTGCCCACATTTGGCATATGCCTTGGCATGCAGATGATTGTCATTGAGTTTGCGCGCAATGTCCTCGGATACCGTGACGCCAACAGCGCAGAGATGGACACCGACACCAAACACAATGTCATCGACCTCATGGAGGAGCAGAAGAATATCACCAATATGGGCGGCACGATGAGACTTGGAGCCTACGCATGCCGCCTCAAGAAGGGCACACTCGCCTACAAGGCCTATGGCAAACAGAACATAGAGGAGCGCCACCGGCACCGCTATGAGTTCAACAACGCCTTCAAGGATGAGTTTGAGGCTCATGGTCTGACATGCAGCGGCATCAATCCCGACACCAACCTTGTCGAGATCGTTGAAGACCCGAGCAAGACCTGGTATGTCGGTACACAGTTCCACCCAGAGTACAGCAGTACGGTCCTGCATCCCCACCCGCTCTTCATGAGCTTCATCAAGGCCGCCATCCACCAGAGCGAGAACAAGTAAGCAAGCGTGTTTGCCGACTCCAAGCCCCACTACGTCCTGCTCGACGCCTTGCGTGGAGTGTGCGCCCTCTGTGTTGTCTATTACCACATCTTTGAGGGATTTGCCACGAGTCCTCAGGAGGAGCAATTCAATCACGGCTACCTCGCCGTAGATTTCTTTTTCATTCTTTCAGGGTTCGTCATCGGCTATGCCTACGACGACCGCTGGCCCCAAATGGGTTTGCGCGCCTTCTTCCGCCGGAGGCTCATCCGTCTGCATCCCATGGTCGTGATGGGTACTCTGATTGGCCTCGCCACCTACCTGATACAGGGCGCCGAGACATGGGACGGAGCCCATCCAAATCCTCTCCAGATAGTACTGGCAGCCGTGATGGGCATGCTGATGCTGCCCTGCTGGCCCGGTTGTCGCGCTGATGTGCGCGGTAATGGCGAAATGTTCTCACTCGACGGCCCCCAGTGGTCACTCTTCTTCGAGTATATTGGCAATATCCTCTACGCCTTGATTATCCATCGCTTGCCGACACGCGTCCTGCGGATATGGACGTTGCTACTCGGCATAGGCTTGATCGCCATGGCCCTCTCCGACGTCTCAGGCAGCTACAGCATCGGCGTAGGCTGGACCATGGCAGAATCAGGACTGCCCGGCGGGCTCCTGCGCATGCTCTTCTCCTACTCACTCGGCATGCTGCTGGCTCGCAGTCAGAGGCTGCATCATCTTACACTCCCTCTTCCGGCCATCATCGCAGCCGCGTTTGTCCTCATTGGCTGCTTTTCCGTCCCCTATATCGGAGGCCAGAGTCACCCGGAGTGTAATGCAATCTACGACTGTCTGTGTCTGATGGTCGTTTTTCCCATCGTCCTGCTCACAGGCGCCAATATCAAGAGTATAGGCGACCGTATGACAAGGGTCAGTCACATCCTCGGTCATCTTTCCTACCCCCTGTACATGGTACATTACCCCTTGATGTACCTCTTCTTCTCCTACATCTGGGAGCATCAGCTTTCCTTCTCACAGGCTTGGCCAATTGCTTTGCTGACCTACCTGGGAAGCCTGTTGCTGGGCTGGCTAGTTTACCGATTGTACGATGCTCCCGTGCGCAAATGGCTCACCAATCGCCTAGTCCGCCGTTAGTTTGCTGACAGACAAGTCATTCGTCAAACGGCATCCCGACTTATTCATCCAGCGCCCGGTCCTGTAGCTACAGGATCGGGCGCTGATATCTATATCGTCTGCTATATATTAATGTAAGAGACTTCGCGTCATCCTACAGTCTGATTGAGGATAGTTGGGAGCAGATACTGTCATCTATCCCTCTCTCAGAAAGTCGAGCATACCAAATATATCCTCCTTGGAAAGCGGCTCATTGATATGCAGCTGGCCGATATCACTCAGCAGGGTGCAGAGTATCTGGCCACCAACGTTCTTCTTGTCATGTTTCATCAGCTCCAGGATGCGGTCATACTGTTTGCAGTCGAGCGGCATCTCACCATAGTGCTCGCGGATGAAACTTACGGTCTGGCGCATCTTATCTTGAGGAAATCCCTTGCGCACACAGCTCTCGTAGAGCTCGCCTATCATGCCCCAGGCCACAGCGTAGCCATGGAGCACAGGATGCCCTGTCTCCATGGCCAGACTCTCCAGCGCATGGCCAAGCGTATGGCCAAAATTGAGTGCCTTGCGAATCCCCGCTTCATGGGGATCTTGCCGCACGATATCCTCCTTAACCTCTATGCTGCGCCTTACCAACTGTTGCAAGGTGGGGAGGTCCGGATGGTCGAGATCAAACTGCATGAGCTGGCTCCAATGGTCTACGTCGCTAATGAGACCGTGCTTGAGCATCTCGGCATAGCCGGAGCAGAGATTGGGACCGTCGAGCGTCTGGAGGAAACTCGTGGAGATAATGACCAAGGCTGCCGTCTGGAAAGTGCCGACCTCGTTTTTCAGACCGTTGAAGTTGATGCCCGTTTTGCCACCTACCGAGGCATCCACCTGGGCCAGCAGCGTCGTAGGCACATTGACAAATCTGATACCGCGCTTAAATGTCGCCGCAGCGAAGCCCCCGAGATCCGTCACCATACCTCCGCCGAGATTGATCAGCATACTCTTGCGTGTAGCCTTGCCATCAGACAGCGCCTGCCAGACTCCGGACAGACTTTCAAGCGACTTGTTGACATCGCCGGCTGCTATCGTGATAGGCTGGGCCTCGTCCAGATGAAGCATGGGTAGACACAGCCGCCCCGTCGTCTCGTCTGTGAGCACGAAGAGGCGGTCATATTGCTGCTGCGCGAGCCATTCTGTCAGCGCTGTCGCAGCGTCTTGGGCAAATAAGATATCTTGCGTGACTTTCATACCGCAAAGGTACGAAAAGTGGCAAGGCTGTCGGAAGTAAAAGGCAAAAAACTTCTGTTGGCCGTCACATGAAGCCTGCTTTGGCAAATACAGCGGACAGCATATCCTGTCCCGGGGAAAAGGTGGCGAGACGTCAGCTATTTTTTTCTAACTTTGCACCCGCTATGAAACAATCTCTCCGTATAGATAGTGGCATACCACGACCGATATTGCTCATGATGATTATCATGGCGGCACTTACCGTGGCCAATCTGCATTATAATGTTCCTTTGCTTGACGTCATTAGCCGAGACCTTAATACCAGTCAAGTCAAGGCCAACTTGATCACCGTCTTTACCCAAGCTGGATATGCCATGGGCCTGCTCTTCATCGTGGCACTCGGCGACCTCTATGATGCCCGCCGCGTCATCGTCATCAATTTTGTCATTCTTATTCTCTCACTTCTGATCTTTGCCATGGGCCGGAGCATCTATGTGCTATGGGGGGCTGGTCTGGTCACAGGGTTGTCCAGTGTAGCTGTCCAAATGTACATTCCTATGGTCTCCAAGTATTCACTGCCTGCCGACAAGGTGCGCCACGTTGGCTACGTGGTTTCGGGCGTAACCATCGGTGTACTGTTGGGCCGCGTGGTAGGTGGCTTGCTGGGCGGATGGATAGGGTGGCGTACACTCTACTGCGGCGCAGCAGGGCTTATGGCGCTGAGTTGTATTGCCATACTCCTCTATATGCCGCCGCTCGAAGCCTCCTTCAAAGGCACTTACCGCCAGCTGATGGCATCCATACTCGACCTCGTCCGTCAGTATCCCCAACTGCTTGCCAAGGCAGGTGCCTCTGCACTCGCCTTCGCCTCATTCAACACCCTTTGGGCCTGTCTCGCCTTTCACATGGCGGCACCTCCCTTTTACCAGGACAGCCGCATCGTGGGTTTGCTGGGACTCTGTGGCATCGTGACAGCTATTGCCGTGGCCGATATCGGCCGATATGTCAACCGTGTAGGTGCTAAAAAATTCAATATCTATGGCTTCTGCATCATGATTGCTGCCTGGGCAATCCTCTATTTCGGGGGCGATACCTACGGAGGCATTATCGCCGGTATCATCCTCATTGACATTGGGCAGCAGTGCGTAGGAGTGAGCAATCAGAGCACTGCACTCGCTCTTGCTCCCCAGGGAGCCAACCGCATCAACACGCTCTACATGACTATCTTCTTTATTGGCGGTTCGCTGGGCACTTTTCTGGCCGGTCAGGGCTGGAACTATCTCTACTGGATGGGAGTAGTCATTGCAGGCTTACTGCTGGCAGCCGCCGGCCTCCTGCTCGTCAGGCTCAAGGGCTGAGCTCTGGCGGACACGTCCTCAATGTCAGCCGCCAGACGCCCACTAGCTATCCCCTGCAAGCACCCGACGAGACCCAGGGAAGCTCCTCATCATCTGATTGTCAGGAGGACGATATAGGCAAAGGCAAACAGAGGAAACTCTATTCATTTTTATATAATAAAAAAAGAGACTCTTGTCTTGGTAGCATCAGAGGCAGGAATAACAAGTCACCTTGTTCGCGTAACAAGGTCGGATGTAGTTTAAACTAAGTCGGATGTAGTTTAAACTGGAAGGCGAGTTGTTAGCCCCCGGAAGTCGTCTAATTCCAGCAAGCCCAGATGATTTTTTGTAAAATACTAGAAATGTGTATGTTACAAAGCCTTTCGAGCAAGTCTCGCTTTCTCTCCATCTCTGCCCAAATAGCGGGGTTGAAGAAGTCTCTCCCTTATAAAAATTTATATAAAACTTTCGCGTCGCATTTCGTCGGGACAGCCTCATCAATACTCGCCCCATAGTCTTCCGACAGCGGATACCGTGGAGACATCATCACGCCAGACCGGCCTAACGCCGCCACTGGTCGCCATGACTCGCAGGGCCGTATGCGTCAGGTGAAACTGCGTCAAGTCCATCACATTGTATATCAGGTTTCAGTCGGATTCTCGTTTCCCCTTCGCGCGACGCCACCTCTACTTGCCCTCCGGATACGTCAAGGGGGCCGATCCATCAGGTTCAGCCCCCTACGCTATAGGTCTTGCTTCTGCTCTGGCAGAAGTAGGATATTTACTTCGCACTCAGCGCGGCGGCCGTCGTATTGACCGTCCGTATGATGGCGTGGCTGCTAAAGGTCGCGCCGCTCACAGCATCGGGCTTGTATTTGGCAGCCTGCTTGAGCGTCTTGCCATTCCACTTGGAGAGCAATTCTTTACTGGCCAGACTAAAATACTCAGGTGTCTCGCCATTGGGCGCAGCGCAGATGCTGATGATCTTGCCCGACTTGCCAACTGCGATAAAGAGAGGCGTCGGACCGGCGAAGCCGTATATCTTGCTGCCGTAGGCATGAGTGGCATATACTGTCACTCCCCCGCTGATCTGCCACACATTGGGTTGCTTCTGCTTGTAGCTCTTGCCGCCAAAGCCCAGGGCCTTGACCTCAGACTTAGTGAGTTTGACAGTTGGCACAGTGCTCGCCTTGCGCTGAGCATGGGAGACTGCGGGCAACGCAAGCAATATCAAGAGGGCAAGGGCCACTCTAAAAATGCTTTTTTCCATATTTATCATGATTTTCGAGGCGCAAAGGTACTAAGGATTTGGCACTTGGTAGACCTACATCGCTGTTTAAAACTGTAAACAAGTTTCCGTTATTACTTTATACCGAATAAAAAAAAGTACTAACTTTGCAGCACTAAATAAACTCAAACATGAAAAGCAAATATTCATTTATTCCCCTGCTCGCATTGGCTCTCGGCCTGAGTGCTTGCGACAACAGCTCAAACGAAGAATACAACGTGCTCGCCATCGCCCCGGTAGCTGAAACGCCCCACGTAATCTATGCTGACCAGACCGTAGACTCCTGCGTCATCATCTCGACCAATGATTGGACAGCCTCCGTGACGTCAGACTGGATGACACTTAAGCCCGAGTATGCCTCTGCCAAAGTCGAGGCAGGCGGTGTACTCTACAAGCATATCGCCGTCAACTACGATATCAACAAGACCAATGCAGTACGCTACGGCGTCCTCCGTGTCAACAACAACAAGCATACCGTCGGACGTCAGGATATGCAGACTTACTGGCTCAATATCACGTCTCCCACTCCCGTCTTTACCAATAAAGAGACCTATGCTGGTGTCCGCTTTGTCAGCAATGTGTCCAGTCAGGCCCAGTCCAACAGGATTGCCTTCACCACCTATTCTCCTACGGCCACTATCTCGACCGAAGCCAACTGGGTATCGCTGCCCGACTCCACCTATGCTGCAGGCAGCCACGCCATCAATGCCGCCCTACTGGCCAATACGACTGGCGCCAACCGTACCGCACAACTCATACTCAAGACAAGCAACGGCATAGCCGACACTATCCAGATCGTACAGTCCCGATAGTCTGTACAATCACTCTGAGCATCCATATAGAGACGGCCCGCACTTCTCCGTGCGGGCCGTTCTCGTATAAGTCGTTTTCTATCTGCTAAGCCGGCAAGCCTTATGCTTATTTAGCATGCCCCTCTCGGAGGCCACACTTCCCTTCCGACTGTAACAGATAGAGGGAGGCAAGAGTTTACATAGCAAGTTCAAGCTTCATTTTAAGGCCTCAGCTTCGGCGTGTCAGCTCTTTTTAGTACCTTTGTCTCATCAATATTGCACACCCTCCATGAAAATCATACATACCGCCGACTGGCACCTGGGCCAAACCCTATATGGCTTTGACAGGACAGCAGAGTATCAGCACTTTCTCTCATGGCTGGCCGAGACGGTGAGACAGCAGCGGCCCGATGCCCTGCTTATCGCCGGAGACATCTACGACAGCCATCATCCTGCGCCGTCAGCCCAGCGGATCTTCTGGGACTTTCTCGATCAGGCCACGCTGGAAAATCCCGGCATGCGCGTCATCATCACCTCGGGCAATCATGATCTCGCCGAGGAGCTTGATGCGCCCGCCGCAGTCTATCGCCGCATCGGCGTACAAGTGAGGTCGCAACTCTCTTACGACGCCAAGGAAAATCCGGATCTCGAGCAGTTGCTCATCCCTATCGAGTGTCTCTCAGCACCTGAGGAGATGGCTGTCATCGTAGCCATTCCCTACCTCCCGGCCGGCACTGACGATGGAGAGGAGGCCGCCACAGAGTGGCAACAACGCATCATTAGCGATGCTATCCACTTGGCAGCCAAGAGATTTGAGGGAATGCCCATCGTCGCTATGGCCCACTTCTTTGCCGACGGGGCTATCGTCAACGACGGACAGGGGCATGAGGTCCAACGTACCGTTGACAATGCGCTCGATGCTGCAGCGCTGGCCACTATGACCAACTATATGGCCCTCGGCCACCTGCACAAGGCGCAACAGATGCCGCGCAGTGACGGCAAGGTCTGGTATGCAGGCAGCGCGCTGGCAATGAACTTCGGCGAAGAGGCCTATCCGCATGGTGTCAATCTCGTCAATCTCAGCGCCGATGGTGCCATAGACGTCAGCCAGCTGGAGTACAAGCCACTGAGGCAACTCCTCACCTTTGCAGAGGAGAGCGCCGGTGACATAGAGGGCGTACTCAAGCAGATAGCCTCCCTGCCCAAGGCCGACAAAGGCACTCCGGATGACGACTGGCCCTATGTGCAACTGGTACTCAGCCCCTCTGACACCGATGCCTCTACGGCTGAAAAGATTAAGTCACTGACGACCTCACGCCAGATGAGACTGTGCCGCGTCACCAGCAATGCCCCACAGCAGCAGACGGGCGATGCTCCGGACAACAAGCCGGCTACTGACCTACAATATCTGCAGCCCGCACTTATCGCCCGCGACGCCTATCAGCAAGCCCACGGCAAGGAGATGCCGGATGAGGTGGCGCGCCTTCTGGCCGAGATCAAGCGAGCTTGCATCGCATCTCACTAAGGCTGTAATCGCCTACACTATACACTAAGCGAAACAATGAAGATACTCAAAATAGAAATCAACAATATAGGTGTCCTCCAAGGCCAATACACAGTGGATTTCACAAGAGAGCCTCTCAAGTCAGCCGGTCTATTTGCCATCACAGGCCCTGCAGGTACCGGCAAATCGACCCTGCTTGAGGCCGTCAGCCTCGCTCTCTACGGGCATTCGCCCCGATGGAGCAGTCTGATTGAGGCCAGAGGAGAGGCTGAGGCTGCAGACGCCATCCTAAGTCACGGCAGCAAGGAGGGCGGATGCAAAGTTTCGTTTGCCGTGGCTGGCGGCATAGCCTACAGAGTAGAGTGGGGCGCTAAGCGAACGGCCCCATCGGCACCTGCCACCGTCAGCCGCCAACTCTATCAGCTTAAGCCGCGGCAAGAAGCTTGGAAAACGCCGGATACGCTGCAGCAGCACGTCATCGAGGTAACCGGTCTCAGCTATAGCCAGTTTATCACCACCATCTATCTGGCCCAAGAGAGCTTCAGCCAATTTCTCACCGACGATAAGGACGACAAGGCCCGACTGCTGGAGCGCTTGACAGGGACACATCTCTACAGTCTCATGTCACAAGAGACATCCCGACGAACCATGCAAGCACGCAGCGAATACGAGGCAATCGTACACCGCATGGAGGGTATCAGCAAGGGGCGTCTGGACGATGCAGACCTGCAGCGCAGCCAGGAAGAGAGCAACCTGCTGAGAGGACAACTCAGCCGTAGTCAGGACGAACTCCGTACTGACCGTCAACTGCTGGCTTGGTATGACAAGTACCATCAAGCCCAAGCGAGGCTTGACAAGCTCAAAGCTGTACAATATGAGGCTCAGCGTACATACAATACGCTCTACAACAAGAAGCAACTGCTCGAGCGCTACGACAAGGTAAGCCAGTTCAAGACGCTCTACGATGCCATCGCTTCCCGCAAGCAGGCTATCGAAGACATCAAGGCTGCCGTCACAGATAAAAAGCAACAGTTGCGTCAGCTGGCAGACAAGCTGAAGCAGATACAGCATGACTACGACGTCGCCTCCGAGAGGTACGACGAGGTACTCGCCGACTACCAGAGCCGTATGCCACTCTTCGCCAAAGCCCACACCATGTTGGGGCACATCAAAGCCGACGAAGAGGCTCTTGCCTCCCAGCACGAAGCACAGACTCAGCTTCAAGAAAAACTCAAGACGCTGACTGATCAAGCCAACGCCAGACATCAGCAACTCGACAACTGCCAGAAGAAACTCTCAGACCTCAAGCTCGCCCTGCAAGCCATCTCCATGCACCGTCCACTTATCGAGCACTTCAGCGAGATAAGGGCCAAGCTAATCAAGATGGACGACCTGAGGCAAGATGCCCAGCTCTGCGAGAAAAAAATCGAAGCCATCCGCAAGGAGATCCGCACCAACGAAACTAAAACGGAGCAACTCAAAAAGGAGAAAGACGAACTAGCATCACAGAAGTCGTCCCTGCAAGACGAGCTCCATATCCACTTGCAAGCAAACCAAGGCCTCAACTCACAAGATATACAAGCTCGCATCATCAAGCTCTCAGAGGAAGAACGCGATGCCCTTAATGCGCGCGACTTGTGGGGACATATTGCTGACAACTACGCCGATATCAGCGAGACAAGTGACAAAATCAGAGCTCTGGAAGCCAAGATTGAGCAACTGGACGCTGAATTGCCTAAGCAAGAGAAGCTGCTGGATGCAGCCAACAAGCAACGCGATATTGCCGAGGGAGCTTTTCAAGCCAGCCAGAGCGCAAACATCAAAAGCTTGCGCAATCATCTCAAGGAGGGCTCTCCGTGTTCTGTCTGCGGGGCCACACACCATCCCTATCATACTGAGACAGAGCAGGCGGTAGGCGAACTCATGGAAAATCTGGAACAGAACTTTATCGAAGCCAAAAAACTCGTGGTGACATTGCGGACCGGCTACGAAAACCTAATCCGGCAGAGAGCGGACCTTCAGGCACGCTATGACACAACCAAAGACTACCTGGCTAAAGCCAAGAAGCATCTTGAGGCCAACATCGCCCAATGGGCACGCTACAAGAGCTTGGACCAGTCGTTCGCCGACACGAGTTCTTCTGTCAGCCGCGAAAACCGTATGATGCTCATCAGTCAGTTGCTCGACAATGCCGGAAATGACCTCAAGAAGGAGCGCAAGGTAGGCGACGAGTTCAATCGCCATCAGCAGGCCATCAATGATATCAACGCCAAGATCAGACAGGTCAACGATGCCATTGCACAAAGCAACAACAATATCTCAGAACTCAAGGCACAGCGCAACGTACACGACTCCATGACTGCCGAGCTAGAGGAACGGCGCACCACTGACAACAGAGATACCTCGACCATGTTTGAGGAGATCAGCCCACTGATGACGCTGCCTCTGTGGCACAACAAATGGAACAACGAGTTTGACTCACTTATCCAGCAAATGGACAAGCTCTATGAGGACTGGACATCAGCCAACACGCAGCTCAATCAGGAGAGTTTCAGAGCTACGATGCTCAAGTCCCAATGCAGTACCCTCGACGATCAGCTCCAGGAAGCGCAGCAAGCCAGCCTCACCCGCCAATCTGCCATCAGCAGCCTCACAGACAAGATTACAACTGACCGCAACAACATCCTCAAGATGTTTAATGGCCAGCAGCTCGATGAGGTCATCACCTCCATCAACCGCAATACGACCCAAGCCGCTGCGACCAAGGACACATGCAAGGTGGCATTTGACCAGATTACTCGCGACTTCCACCTGCTCACCGGAGAGATAGACAATCTCACCACCATGCAGCAATCCAACGAGGAAAAACTTCGCCAGGAAAACTCGCAACTTGACATACAGATCTCTAGGTTCAACAATGACAACTCCCCGCTCCAATACTTTGAGCTGCAAAAGCTCTTTGAGGATACGCGGGACTGGAATGCCCTACGCTCAGAGTTGATCTCCAAGCGACAAGCCCTCGAGCGCGCCAACTATGACGTCGAGGGCGCCATGCAAGATATCCAGTCACTGCAGCAAGCTGAGGTTCACGCATCGGAAGATCCCAGTGAGAGCGAACTTGCGGTCAAGGATCGCGTCGACTACCTCCAAGCTGAAGTGCAGCGCACCCAAGAGCGTCTTGAGGCCATCACGCTTGCTACAAAGAAGCACGAACGGTGTGTCGCCGAACTCCAAGAGCTGGAGCCGGACAAGGAACGCCTCGCCCACACACTTGCCGACTGGCAAGCTCTCGACGAGACCATCGGCAGCGCAGACGGCAGCAAATTTCGCAACATTGCCCAGCGCTATATCCTGCGAGCCGTGGTCGACGCAGCCAATGCCGAGCTGAAGAAACTCAATCCGCGCTACAGTCTACAAGTTGCGTCCCAGAGTCTCGACGTCGAGCTGATAGACCACAATATACTTGACCAGCTACATTCTGCATCGGACCTGTCCAGCGCAGAGCGCTACCTGGTGAGCCTCGCCCTCGCGCTGGGCCTCGCAGCCATGCAGAGCGGAAATCTGGCATCCGACCGTATCTTCATCGACAGTAGTTTCGGAGACTTGGATACCGCCGGCCTCAATGTCATCATCGGCTGCTTGGGCCGTCTTCAGGCACTCTATGGCTACAAGATAGGCGTCGTCAGCCACAATGCTCAGATAGCGGAGCGCATAGTCCCTCAGCTGCGTCTCAGCAAGTCCGTCTCAGGTACCGTCACGCTCCAAGGCAATTAGACCCACATTACCCTTTATCCCAAGTACTTCACTCATGAAACGTATCAGTCACCTTCTCCTATTTGCCGTCTGGCTCCTGCCTCTCACACTCTTGGGGCAAATGGAGGACCCTGTCCACTTCAGCGTCAGCCAGAAGCGAATCTCCCTCACCGAGGTCCAAGTGACTTTCAGCGCCACCATTGATGAGGGTTGGCACGTCTACTCCAGCAATACTCCGGCCGGTGGCCCCACTGTCGCGCGTCTCCATCTAGACAAGCAACAAGGCGCTACGCCGCTTGGAGGTCTCAAGCCGCAAGGCACAGTAAAGGAGCACATGGACCCTGTGTTCCAGATGAAAGTACGCTATATGGAGGGTAAAGCCGTCTTTGTCCAACGCTTCAAGCTCACGGCCAAAGACTATCATGTCCAGGGTTATCTCGAATATGGTGCTTGCGACGACCAGTCCTGTCTGCCTCCCGGCCAAGTCGACTTTGCCCTAAAGGGCAGCGACGGACCCGCCGACGCTACAGCAACAGGAGAGCATCCGTCTCCTGCTAGCCCAGATGGCGTGACTTCCGATACCGCTCTAGCGGCGACAGCCAACGGCTCCGATACAGCAGCAGATCAGGTAAGCAGTCTGACAGGCGACTCTCTCCCAGCCTACTGGCAACCTGTCATCTCAGAACTGCATGCGCAGTCAAATACAGCCGGTTCGACTACGACCAATCAGCGTTCGCTGTGGATGCTTTTCGTGCTGGGTCTGCTCGGAGGCCTTGTGGCCGTCATCACACCCTGTGTGTGGCCCATCATCCCCATGACTGTCAGCTTCTTTCTCAAGCGCTCTGAGCACCACAAGGGCAAGAGTCTCCGCGACGCTCTCTTGTACGGTCTCTCTATCGTCATCATCTACGTAGGGCTCGGCCTCATCGTCACACTTGTCCGAAGACCGGAGTGGCTCAATGCCATCTCGACAGGTGCCGTATTCAATCTCATTTGCTTCGTCCTGCTCGTAGTCTTCGCCATCAGCTTCATGGGAGGATTTGAGCTGACGCTCCCCTCCTCTTGGGGCAACAAGACCGACTCCAACGCCGACCGTCTGGGCGGACTTGCCGGTATCTTTTTGATGGCCCTCACGCTGGCTATTGTCTCCTTCTCTTGCACCGCACCGGTAGTCGGATTTCTACTTGTTGAGCTGGCAACCTCTACCAGTTATCTGGCGCCGATGATCGGCATGCTCGGCTTCGCGCTTGCTCTGGCCCTGCCCTTCACGCTATTTGCCCTGTTCCCACAACTAATCAAGCGGGCCCCCAAAAGCGGCAGCTGGATGAATACCGTCAAGGTGACGCTCGGATTTATCGAGCTCGCCTTCTCACTCAAGTTCCTATCGGTTGCTGACATGGCTTACGGCTGGCATATTCTGCCGAGAGAGGCATTCATATCGCTATGGGTCGTTCTCTTTGCCCTGCTGGGCCTGTATCTGCTCGGTAAGCTGCGCTTCCCGCTGGATGCCAAGCGCGACCACACTTCACTGCCAGGCTTCTTCGCCGGACTCGTCTCGTTGGCCTTTGCCCTTTATATGGTGCCTGGTCTGTGGGGCGCGCCCCTCAAGGCCGTCAGCGCCTTTCTGCCGCCAATGTCTACCCAGGACTTCAATCTAGCTAAGGCTCAGGCCGTCGAAGCCCGCTACACCGACTACGACCAAGCCATCGCCGCTGCTCGTGCCGAGGGCAAGCCGCTTCTGATAGACTTCACGGGCTACGGATGCGTCAATTGCCGTAAGATGGAAGGTGCAGTGTGGACAGACAGCCGCGTCGGCAAGCTGCTCACTGAGGACTACATACTCGTTTCTCTCTATGTCGACGACAAGACTCCGCTGCCCGCGCCGCTCCAGGTGACCTACAACGGCCGGACCCGCCTCCTGCACACAGTCGGAGACAAGTGGAGCTTCCTTCAGGCCCATAAATTTGGCGCCAATATCCAACCTTTTTACGTCGCGCTGAGCCCTGACGGCCACCCACTCGCTCCCGCCTACTACTACGACGAGGATGTGAATCGCTACATCAACTTCCTTAAAGGCGCACTACTGAGCAAGTATCGTCACTAAAAGCGTACAGGACTACGCGGAGGGGGTTCCATGGCTCGGCCATGGGACCGAGAACGTCAAAGCCAACTGAAGCACCGGCAAGATACAAAGTATTGGAAACTATATCGGACCTTGTACAATCCAGATCTGATGTAGTTTAACCTAGGCCTGACTTTGCCTTAGCATAATAAGACATACAGATGGTCAAAAGCGCAACTGCAGGCTCGACTTACCGTTGGTAGGACTATGGGCAAAGTCTTGCAGCTGCAATATTCTCTGACTGTCTATCAAAGCCCGACCCGGCTTGCTACCAGATTCCAGATAGCCTCCGTTTGGTTGGGATGAAACCAGTGTATTGAGACATCGCGGCGAAACCATGTCATTTGTTTCTTAGCGTAGTCGCGGGTATTCTTTTTGATTTTCTCAATCGCATGCTCCAATGTCCATTCGCCGCTCAAGTAGCGGAAAATTTCTTTGTAGCCGACGGTATTGAGTGCATTGAGGTGCCGCAGGTGATACACTTTCCGTGCCTCGTCAATCAGCCCCTCGCCGATCATTTGGTCAACACGTCGGTTGATGCGGTCATTGAGCTCCGGCCGTGGGCGCTCAAGTCCTATCTTGAGGATATCAAAGGGACGCTCGGGACGCTTCTGGTGGAGGAAAGACGAATAGGGACGGCCTGACGTATAGTAAATCTCCAAGGCATGAACGATGCGGCGCGGATTGCGCAGATCGATAGTGGCATATATGGACGGATCAATGAGACGCAGCTCCTCGCGCAACTTATCCAGTCCTTCCGTAGCGAGACGCTGCTTGATATGGTCGCGCGTCTCCTGGTCGACCGTGGGAATATCATCGATACCATTGCACACTGCGTCGATGTACATCATACTTCCCCCGCTCAGAAGGGCTACGTGAGAGGTAGCAAAGAGAGTCGGAAGCAACCGCATAACGTCCTGCTCATAGAGAGACGCACTATAATAATGGTCAAGTGGGAACTGACCTACGAAGTAATGGGTCACGCAGCTTAGCTGTTCCTTCGTAGGAGCTGCAGTCCCTATAGGGATGTCCCGATAGAGCTGTCTGGAATCTGCATTGACGATAGGAATACCCAGCCGCTCGGCTATCGAGAGACTCAGGTCAGTCTTACCTACCCCTGTGGGGCCCAGCAAGACTAGCAGAAGGAGACGTGGAGTGGACAGACTGGGACTACTGGTCGCTGATTTCAAAGGAATCGGGGTCGAACTCGTCATCATTGAAGCCCTCGCTGCCGTAAAAGGAGTCATCGGAGTCGAGCAAATCTTCATCACTCTTGATGCTGTTGAGCGAGAGTCCGTTGTCCTTAGTCTGTGCCGGCGCTTTGCCATGGCTGAGTGTGACCTTGGGCGTCTTGAGGTTTTTGCCCGTAATGATATCCTTGACCTTGATAAAGAGCATACGCCCTCCTAGCGGATCAAACTCAAATACGAGACGGTCACCGACGTCATTGAGGAAATCGCGCAAGTGACTCTCTGACATGAGATAGACATCTTGATCTGCGGCATCTGTGAGGTCTTCGCGCATGATTTGCTCCCGCTGCTCCCAGTTCTCATCACATATATAGAAGCTCGTAACTTGGTCGTCCTTGTAACCACATGCCTTGAGCAAAGCCTGATTGAGGTCCAGGAATGTCGCATCCGCATCAATGGTGATCTCGCGTTGGAAATCGTCGACCTCGTCGCTGACTATAAGTATCTTGAATAGCATAGACAATATCTTGATGGATTAATAAAGGATGCCCCTTCCCTTAGGCGAGATCGAGGCCTTGACAAAGTCAACAATGTACTTCACCTCTGCACTGTCGGGGAAAGACTTCTCTATGAGCTTGATGCGGTCCCCAATTACCAGACTCTTATCGTAGAGCATGCGGTAGGCTTCGTGGATGACGTCTATCTGCGCTGTTGTGAAGCCATGCCGGCGTAAGCCGACGAGATTGAGTCCACATATCTGGGCTGGTTCGCGTGCCACCATGGTATAGGGAGGAATATCCTGACTGGTGCGGGTGCCGCCACCCAGCATGATGTATCCGCCTACATGGCAGAACTGATGAATCAAGACACAGGCTGAGATGACTGCATTGTCGTCTACAGCGACTTCGCCGGCGATCTTGGTCGTATTACCTATGATGCACTTGTTGCCGACATAGGCATCATGAGCGATATGTACGCCCTCCATCAGCAAGTTGCTGTTTCCGACAACAGTCTTGCCCTTGGACGCGGTGCCACGATTGATGGTAACGTTTTCACGTATCTTGTTGTTGTCGCCGATTTCGGCCGTAGTATCTTCTCCTCTGAACTTTAAGTCCTGCGGAATGGCGCTGATGACAGCACCTGGGAAGAAGATGTTTCCATTGCCGATGCGGGCGCCATAGAGTACGGTCACGCTGTTCATCAGGACATTGTTGTCACCGATGACGACTCCTTTGTCTATGTAACAGAAGGCGCCTATTTCACAGTTGTCGCCGATCTGTGCCTCGGGGTCGATATAAGCTAGCGGGCTTATCTTGTTCATGATACAGTAGGTTACTTGTTTTTTACGATTTGAGCCGTGAAGGTAGCCTCACTGACGACCTTCTCGCCGACAAAGGCGAAGCCCTTCATTGTAGATATGCCGTGGCGGATAGGAGCCAGGAGCTTGACCTTAAAGAGCAGGGTATCTCCGGGCACTACCTTTTGTCTGAATTTGACGTCATCAATCTTAAGGAAATATGTGCTCCACTTTTCCGGTTCCTCGACCGAACTTAGCACGAGCAATCCGCCTGTCTGAGCCAGCGCCTCGATTTGCAGCACACCCGGCATCACGGGCTCTTGCGGGAAGTGGCCTTGGAAGAAAGGCTCGTTGGACGTCACATTCTTTACGCCTACGATGTAGTCGCTCCCAACTTCGATAACCTTGTCCACAAGTTGCATCGGATAGCGATGAGGCAGGAGCTGGCGGATACGGTTAACGTCCATGAGCGGAGCGGCATTGCAGTCGTAGATAGGAGCTTGGACCTCATGCTGACGGATCTCCCGGCGCATCTGGCGCGCAAACTTGTTGTTAATCGAGTGTCCGGGCTTGGTCGCAATGATACGGCCCTTGATCGGACGGCCTATGAGGGCCATGTCTCCGATAATGTCCAAGAGCTTATGACGTGCCGGCTCGTTCTCCCAGACCAAGGGCTTATGATTGAGAAATCCCAGTTGCTTGGCATCCCGATGGGGCACGTGGATATAGTCTGCGAGCTCGTCGAGACGCTCCTGGGGCATCTCCTGCTCATAGATGACGATAGCATTGTCCAAGTCGCCTCCCTTGATGTATCCGGCGCGGAGCAAAGGCTCTACATCCCGCAGAAATACGAAGGTACGGGCTCCGGCAATCTCCTTCTCAAAGTTGTTGCTGTCCTCCAGCGTAGCAAACTGGCTGGAAAACCACTTTGACTGATACGAGATCATCGTTGTGAGGCTGAACTTGTCGTCTGGCAAGATCACGATTGAGGAGCCAGTCTTGTCATCATGGACCTCAATCTTCTTCTTAATGATATAGTAATTCTTCTCAGCGTTTTGCTCTACGACACCGACCTTATTGATCTGCTGGACATAGGTCTCCGCGCTACCATCCAGGATAGGCATCTCGCCGCCATTGACCTGGATGAGGCAGTTGTCGATATTCATGCCGTAGAGTGCCGCCAGAGCGTGCTCTACGGTGCTGCATTTGGCATCGCCTTGGGCCAAGACGGTACTACGTGTCATGTCCACTACATTTTCTGCGATGGCCTCTATGATAGGCTGCCCCTCGAGGTCAATACGCTGGATGCGATAGCCTGTATTTTCAGGTGCAGGATTAAAAGTAGCCGTTACTTGTTGTCCCGTATGAAGTCCCTTACCAAAGAGGGAGAAACTACCTTTGAGCGTTTTTTGCTTAGACATGTCGTTATTGCTTTTGTGTGAGTTGCTTTTTCAGTTCATCGATTTCCTGTCTCAAGGCATATACCTCCTTAGACAGGTCGGGCAAATTGCGAAATACGGCGTGACTGCGTGCGAAGCGCTTCCAGTCGATAGCCGGACTGCCTATGATTGTCGTATTGCCCTTGGGAATACTGCCGGCAATGCCTGCTTGGGCACCGCTACGGGTCTTATCGCCGATCACAGCGTGACCTGTGATACCTACCTGGCCGCCAAACATACACCAACTGCCTATCTTAGTACTGCCGGCGACACCACACTGCGCGCTCATCACTGTGTTTTCGCCCACTACGACGTTGTGTGCTATCTGGACCAGATTATCCAGCTTGACACCACGCTTAATGAGCGTCGTACCCATGGTCGAGCGGTCTACACAAGTATTGGCGCCGAGCTCTACATCGTCTTCTATCGTCACAATACCTATCTGAGGTATCTTGTCATAGCCTTCAGGCGTCGGGGCAAAGCCAAATCCGTCTGCGCCAATCACGCATCCGCTGTGCAGGATGCAGTTGTTGCCGATGACACAGTCGTGGTAGACAACCGCATTGGCATACAGAATCGTATTTTTACCAATCTTGGCGTGAGCGCCCACGGTAGCGTGAGGATAGAGCTGGGCTCCGTCGCCTACCTCCGCGCCCTCTTCGACCACAGCAAAGGGGGCGAGATAGACATCCCTGCCCACCTTGGCCGTCGGGGCCACAAAGGCCAACGGAGATACGCCCTCATGCTTAGGCTTGCTCTGCTCGTAGAGCTGCAGCAGCTTGGCGATGCACTCATAAGCGTCGGGCACGCGTATCAGCGTGACCTTCACCTCTTGAGACGGCTTAAAGTCATTGTTAACAAGCACTACACTTGCTTTGGTAGTGTATATGAAATGCTCGTACTTGGGATTTGCCAGAAAGGTAATCGCACCCTCTACGCCCTCCTCTATCTTGGAGAATGTCGTGATAGCGGCATTGTTGTCACCCTCTACAGTTCCATTAACATACTGAGCAATCTGCCTAGCTGTAAATTTCATATTAAGTATTGCTTCTTTCCTTATATTCTGCAAATATCGTGAAAATTACCGATACACACGGGACTTTGCTCCTAATATTTTTAGGTCTGTGGCTTGAAAAGTCCATTTGTACGTTGGTAAAAGAGGAACCTGCGGCGGCACACTTTGTCGACCATTTCTGACTCGAGCAGTTCGGAGCTCTCCGAGATGTCGTGTACTGTCCCGTCCTTGAAAAGGATGAGGATGTGGTCGTCCTTTGTGCTGTAGAGCACCTGATTGACTTCCTCCTCCATCACAAAGTATCTGGCTTCCTCCGGGCTTATCCCCATAATCTGGGCCATCTGGCTGCGCATCTGCGCCATCTGCTCCGCCTTTACAGGCTGCTGTGTCTCAGCGACCTTGTAAAGATTTCTGTTGATATAGTCATCAGCCAACGTCGAGAGCACCTTGTCGGGATGGTGCCGCCACTGCTTCATTGCACATACCACATCACTGTCGTCCAGCGCGACAAAAGCGTCCAACCATTCGGTATGGGCCTTGACAAATGCGTCGTCCACCTCATGCTGCAGGAAGTAGGCCAGCGCGGGCGAGGCTGCGATTTCCTCGCCACGGAGGGCCAGCTGCTTGGCTCGGCGCAGTGCGTTGCACAGGAGCGTCTGGGCCGCGATTACTGTCTTATGCAGATAGACTTGCCAGTACATCAGGCGGCGCGACATCAGATAGTTTTCAATCGTGTAGACACCTTTCCATTCCACCACCAGTTTGTCATCCTTGACATTGAGCATCTTGATGATACGGGCTGCGCCTATATTGCCTTCCCTCACTCCTGTGAAGAAGCTGTCACGGCACAAGTAGTCCATACGGTCCATATCCAACTGGCTCTGTATCAACTCATGCAGAAAGCGTCTCGGATACTCGTCCTTGAAGATGCTGATGGCCAAATCCAGTTTGCCTCCCGACTCAGCATTGAGGCGTTGCATCAGCATCAGGGAAATTTCCTCGTGGCTGACGCCGCTCACCAGCACGCCCTCCAGCGCATGGCTCATCGGTCCGTGGCCGATGTCATGGAGCAGCATGGCCATCTCCACGCCCTCGGCCTCCTCGTCAGATATGTAGTTGCCCTTAGCGCGTAGCGTTTCGACGGCCTTGCAGGCGAGATAGTGCGCTCCGATGGAGTGCTCAAAACGCGTGTGGTGTCCGCCGGGATATACGTAATACGAGGGACCGAGCTGCCTGATGCGGGTCAGGCGAAATACGACAGGATGCTTGACCAGCCATGTCGCCAGTCCGTCGCCAATCTCTATAAATCCGTGTACGGGGTCATTGATGATCATCTCGTAATAGTCTATTGTGTTTCTGCATCTCCGCAGTGCTGTTGCGCTCCCAGAAAACGCCGTCTTCATACCCTTGTATATGCTTGTCTGTCAGCGCAGCGCGCAGTCGCTTTGCTGCTACGAGGCAATAGGAAGCCTCGCGCTCTATGCCACAGAAGTGGCGGCCCAGCTTGCGCGCCACCACACTGGTCGTACCGCTCCCCAGGAAGGGGTCCAGCACCATATCATCCGGTTTGCTCGATGCTAGTATCAGTTTGGCTATCAACTTCTCGGGCTTCTGTGTAGGATGATTCGTGTTCTCCGGCATCGACCAGAAGGGCACGCTCAGATCATCCCAGAAGTTGCCGGCGCCCGTCAGGCGTATGCGGCCCCTCTCCGTCTCATGCCAGTCTTTGGGCAAGCCGTCCTGCCGATAGGGAGCTCTGACCCTACGGCACTGCTTCACGGCATCAGCATTGAAGTAGTAGAGATGCTCGTCCTTGACCGCAAACCAGATGTCCTCCATCGCGTTTTTCCAGTTACGGCCAGCGCTCCTCCCCTTCTCCCGCTGCCATGTGATACGGTTGATGACCGTCAGGTGGCGCATCAAGACCGTTTGCAGGACAGCCGAACTGCGCCATTCGCCGCAGAGATACAGGCTTCCGGTCGGCTTGAGTTTGTCACACACCGTCGGTAGCCAGCTCTCTATATAGGCTTGGTAGCTCTCTGCGCTCGCTGCGCGAAATCTGGTCGTGCCGAAGTCCTTATTTAGATTGTAGGGAGGGTCGAGGATGATGAGGTCAAAGGCCTCGTCGGGTAGGCAGGACAGCACCTCCGTCATATCACCTCGGATCGTGGAGTCCGTCCAGCTACGTCCCGACCGTATGTCATCAGCGGTGAGGATGTCGGCAACCAGGCTGCGGGCTTCATCGTCTGATACTCTCAGTGTCCTGTTGCGCTCTGCCACGTCCGGTGCCACCTCGTTTGTGCTCATTATACCCGCCGGCGACTGCTACAGCTCGGCTTCCTTCATGCGCTCTGCATTTTCAGCCACGATGAGGTGGTCTATGCAGTCCTGTATGTCGCCGTCCATAAATGCGGGCAGATTGTACATGGTATAGCCTATGCGATGGTCGGTGACACGTCCCTGGGGATAGTTGTAAGTGCGTATCTTAGCCGAACGGTCTCCCGTAGAAACCAGCGACTTACGGCGATTGGCAATGTCGTCTACGTACTTCTGATGCTCCTTGTCGTAGATGAAGGTACGCAGGTGGCTGAGTGCGCGCTCCTTGTTCTTGGGCTGGTCACGCGTCTCAGTGTTTTCGATCAATATTTCCTCCACTTCGCCCGTGTTAGGATTCTTCCAGTTGTATCTCAGGCGCACCCCAGAGTTGACCTTGTTGACATTTTGTCCACCCGCACCCGAGGAACGGAAGTAGTCCCATCGGATCTCGCCTTCATTGATATGGACCTCAAAGGGGTCAGCCTCAGGCAGCACAGCCACTGTAGCCGCACTGGTGTGTACTCGGCCCTGCGTCTCTGTAGCAGGCACGCGCTGTACACGGTGTACACCGCTCTCATACTTCAGCGTACCATAGACATCTTGTCCCTCGACAAAGCAGATAATCTCCTTAAATCCGCCCACAGCACCCTCTGACTGGCTTGTCACACTCAGCTTCCAGCCCTTGCGCTCGCAGTACTTGGAGTACATGCGGAAGAGGTCGCCGGCAAAGAGCGCCGCCTCGTCACCTCCCGTACCGCCACGGATTTCCAGGATAGCGTTGCGCTCATCCTCCGGATCCTTTGGAATAAGCAGGAGCTTGATTTCCTCCTCCAGCTCAGGCCGACGTGCTTCCGCTTGGGACAGCTCGTCGCGGGCCATCTCCTTGAGCTCAGCATCACTCTCGTTGAGCAGTATCTGCTTGCTCTCCTGGATAGTAGCGAGTGTCTGGGCGTACTCCTTGCGAGCACCCATCAGTCGCTGAAGCTCCTTGTATTCCTTTGTCAGTTTGACATAGCGTTGCTGGTCAGCGATGACGCCAGGGTCGGCGATCAGGGTGCTCACCTCTTCAAATCGGGTAGCCAGTGCGTCCAGCTTGTCCAGCAGGGTCGATTGTTCAGCCATGGTATACGGATGTGTAATTGGGTTGCAAAGGTACAAATAATCAGACAAACAGCCAAATACTGCCCCTGTAGCCTCAGCGATTTGCCGTCGGCCAACTCAGAAGTCTGTCCGCCAGCTATGCCGCGCCGGATCATATGGCGATAAAGCCGTATCCTGACTAATAGTCCAGCGGGAAATCGGTGGGGACAGCAGTCTTTCATCCTGCGAGCCGGGAGGAGAAGGGCTTTTTATCGGCGACGTCTCTCAGATAGGCTCCGAGTACCTCATCCCAGCATGGGCCATCTCGACCAGAGCATCCAGGGAAAAGGCAATACTGACGCGTTAGCATCAGCTCGTCATGCTTCTGGAATACCACGGCCGCGAGACCGCACAATCTCTGTCCGATACCATCGCCCTTGTTGTGCCGGCAGCCCCTTAGCTGCCGCACAGTCTCCTTGGCGCATCCTTTGAAAATATCTCGCTCAGGGAGCAGCATCTCCGTATGCGGGCTCTCATCTCCGGATAGGTCCGTATTTTGAATAGTTGGCAATTGTTTTTATACAATAAATTTGGGATATTGCCTCGTACAGGTGCCGATGTAGTGATGACAAGTCGCCTTGTAAGCGCTACAAGGTCGGATGTAGTTTAAACTAGGTCGGACTTAGTTTAAACTGGAAGGCGAGTTGTTATCGCTTGATAGCCAGTTAGTTACAAGAAATCCAGATCTCGCCTGCAATTTATTGGATTTCAATGAGTTACAAAGCCTTTTTGGGCAAGTTTTCACCTTTTGGTCTTCGCATACAAACGGAGCCTCGCAATTTTATTTTTTATATAAAAAAATGAACTGTCTCTACCAGTCTTGATAAACCGAATGTCTGTAAAGATAAGTCGGGCTCTTGCGGCAGAGCTTACGTCCTAGTGCGGAAAGACTTCCGGTGGAAAAATGACCAGCAGGGAGGATGACAAGTACATCATCCGGCATGTCCGCACAATGGACCGAACAGAGTGTCTCCGCCACTGACATGCACCTGCACGCCGGCGATGAGCGCTGAGGAGAAGCAGGTGGCTGACGCTTAGCCAGTGACAATAGCGGTTTTATTCTCCGCCGATTTCCTACCAATCCCACCTTATCCTACGATGAGGCCGCGCCATGCCTATTTCGCTCAGACAGTGACCAGGCGACACCTATATTTAAAATAGACAGGGCCCGACCTTGTAATAGACAGGTCGGGCCCTATATCGAGCATTCCTCTTCGGCCGGTTTACCGACCAGAGGAGAGACACGCCATGCTACTTGAGCGACTGATAGTACTGGTAGATAGACTTTGCCTCTACGGGATTGTTGGTCGTAACGTAGTCGGCGTCCTCATTGTTTACCTCAACGATCTGACTGGTTTCGTCGATGGTCCAGACATTGACCGTCATGCCGAGTCCATGAGCCTGACTAATCCATGTAGGATCGGCGACCGTTTTGGCCTGAGTGTAATCTATGCCGGTAATGCCGTAAGTATGAAGCTCCGCAGGCGAGATGTCGCCATTGAGATAGGCGACCTTGGCCGTAGGATCCTCGATGGCGATCTGCTTGCAGGCATCCAGGCTGAAGGAGATATACTCCACCTTGCCCTGCAAGCCAGCAGCCTTGACGGCATTGACGACGCGTGTAGCGGCCTCCTGATTGCGTGTCGTCGTGGAGTGCTTTTTGATCTCGATGATCAGCTTGGTCGGTGACGAAGTCGTATCCATGATAGCGAGGAAGTCGCTCAGCTGCGGTATATACTCGCCATTGGAGAGCGTAAGTTCCTTAACTTGGCTATAAGTTGAGTTCTGGATGTTTACGCCATTGAGCGAAGCGTCATGATTGACCATGATAGAGTCATCGGAGGTAAGCCATACATCGGTCTCCGAGCCATAAACACCCAAATTGAGGGCTCCGCGCAGGGAGGCACGCGAGTTTTGTGCCGCACCCGTGCCATTCCAGTAGCCACGGTGGGCTATGACTTGGGCCCCACGCGGAGCCGTCGTCATCATGACGAGACTGTCAACACCGAGATCCTGTTTTACCTCGCCACGGGTCAAAATGAGACGGTAGCGGCCAGAGGCGAAGTCAGATGGTATCGTGACGAGAGCAGTCTGGTCGCCGCTGAGTGTAATCTCTGAGCTGTAGACGACCGAACCATCGGCAAGCGAGGTAAACTGTATCTGGTCTCCTGCTTCAAATCCCTGACCTGTGATGGGATAGGTCTTGCCGCCTACGACAGCGGCGCCGGTCATATAACTGACAGAGGAGACGAGATCGGGCTGGACGTTGCTCTGCTCATACTGCACTTCCTGCCAGAGCGCGGTGACATCTTTTTGCTCCAACGGGGCATCGTAGATGCGCGCAAGCACCACATCTCCGGGCATGCTCGTATTAGCCACAGTGGCAGTAGACGGGTCTGCGCCAATGCCAAACCAGTAACAAGCTGAGCTGGGGAAAATGAAGTTGCCCTTGGCTGCGACCTTATTTTTAAGCACACCGTTGACGTAAATGTAAGCCAGGCCTTCTGACTTGTTCCAGACGCCGACTATGTGGTAATAGGTGTCACTCTCGGGCACAATGCCACTGGTTGCCCACTTCCAAGAGCTCTTTGTAGTAGTGTTGACATTGGGCAGAAAGGTGATTTCATTCTTTCTCGAGCCACTCTGCTTGCTGATAAGAAATCCCGTGCCGCCGCTCTGATGGGACGAGAAGCACTTGGCTTCAGCGTTGGGGATAGTTCCTTCGTAATGGGGAGCGAAGAGCAGTTCCAATGTGTGTCCGTCGGCAAGCTTGGACTGGAAGTCTGTGTTGTCAGCGTAGTCTACGCGATAATAGCCCGTGGCAGTGCCGCCCCAGGAATTGGTGAAATGGGCAGTAAACCGGCCGTAGGTATTGTTGAAATAGGTAGAAGAGCCTCCACCTGCGATGGTCTTGACCTCATTGTGCATGGGCGAGACATCTTCCGCCGTCCCATCACTGTGGAAGACGACATCGAGCATATCAGCCTCGGGCTTCCAGTACTTAAATGTAATGCTGTCTATCTCAGCTGTGGGAGCGGTATAGAGCACCTGCTTATCCTTGCTGTAAATCGTCATCTGGGTATTGTCACTCTCGATAGCAATACTGTCTATCTGGGCTGTGTCGCCGACATAGGCCAATGTGCCGCTGCGGAAGACGTAGAGATTGTCGTCAGCCCAGGATACCGTGGTCAGGAGAAACAAACCTGTCAGCAGCAGAGGCGTAAGAAAACGTTTCATGAATGAGGACGAAAACTTGACCTTCATTTCTTAACAATTTTGGATGTGACACTCTGTCCGTTAATCGTGGCTTTGACCAAATAGATACCGGCAGGCAGGTGGCTGAGCGAGACCTTGCCGGTACCGGCCTTGACATCGACTACCTTAAGTCCCGACGCCGTGTAGACAGCAGCGCTCTGTGCATCGCCCAACATCAGCATAGTGCCGTCAAAGGTTAGACCTGCTTGATTGGTCTTGACACTCTGCACGGCCGTAGGCTCTTGTCCGGAGACGAAACTGAAGTAATTGAATGTATCGAAGGCGGCCGAGAGCGTCGTACCATCACTCTGGAGGAGATTGATACCATTGGAGTCAAAGGTGATGCGCTCCGTAGTCGTACTGCTGAGCACCGGCGTCGCCTGAGCGCGCTTGTAAACATACACATCACCCGCTTGCATACTCTGTACCGCCATACCGAAGCATAGGGACAAGCTTAAAAATATTGCAGCTTTCATCTTATTAATTATTGTATTTCTTGTTGATTGTCCAGTATTTGTATTCCTTTATCTTACGGAGCCGTCTCCGGCCTTGTCCATCTCGTATCCCACTCTCCATCAGTCATCTTGATGACGTCGGAAGTAGTCGCATACCTTCATGGTCTCGACCGGATTGTCCGAGGCCAGTATATCTGCATTGGCCTTGGCCATCTCAATGATGAGGGCGCGGCTGTTCATCGTCCAGGCCACAACCTTGAGGCCCAGATTATGCGCCTCGCTGATCCAAGTGGGATGACTGCGATACACCCAGTAGCCATAGTCCATCTCGAGTCCCATGTCGTGGAGCTCCTGAGGTGTCTTGTCACCATTGATATACTCTACCATCGCTGTCGAGTCGCCAGCCTTAAGCGCACGGCAGGCTGCGAGGTTGAAGGAGCAGTATTGTACCATCTTGGAGAGGCCCATTTGGGCAATGAGTGCCTGAGCCTTATTGGCCGCTTCGACAGTACGTGCCGTTGAGGAGTGAGTCTTGATCTCGACGACGAGTTGCGTGTGGTCGGAAGTCTTGAGTATCTCAAGCATATCGCGGAGCATGGGGATATACTCACCGTTGTTGAGCTTAAGACCTTTGACCTGATCATAGCTGGATGTCTGGATGGTAACGCCATTGAGCCTGCCGTCATGATTGACCATCAGACTGTCGTCGGTCGTCAACCATACATCTATCTCCGAGCTGAAACCTCGGCGGGCAATGGCGCGACGTAGAGATGCACGGGAGTTTTGTGCTGAACCCGGAGTGTCCCAGAAGCCACGATGGAAGCAGACTACAGGAGCCTTGGGCATGGTCTTGACGACATCGTAGCGGCATATTCCCAAGTCTTGGGCCTGACCGCCGCGGCGCAATGCGAGACGATAAGAGCCTGAGGCGAAGCCAGAGGGGATGGCAAAGGTGGCCGTATCACCAGCGGCATTGACCTTGAGTCTCACGAGATAGCTCTTGCTCATATCGATACCGATGAGGGCGACGCGGTCTCCGGTCCGATAGCCACGACCTTCGATATCCGACGTCCCCCCTTCCTTGACAGGCATACCGGAGAGGTAGTCTACATCTTCCACCAGAGGGCTAGACTGATCCTGAAGCTCCTTGACTGATTGCCATACGGCCTTGACGTCGCCTGCGCTCAGAGGCTTGTCGTATACACGAGCCAACACGACATCACCGGCCCAGCCCATCTCAGCACTGGAGCCTCCCGGATCTCCGCCGATACAGAACCAGCGGCTGCCTGAGGCGGGAAAGACGAGATTGCCGGGAGCTGACTGACGCGCACAGAGCTGTCCGTTGATATAGAGATAAGCCATGCCGGCCTCCTTGTCCCAGACTCCTACGAGATGATAGTACTTGCCGGAGACAATAGGCAGGTTGCTCATGGTCTCCCGATAGTTACCGGAGCCCGTCGTCGAGACATTGGGGATAAAGGTAAAGGCCTTGCGGCGTCCCAGCGTGTCCTCAAAAAGTGTCGTAAAGCCTGTGCCGCCGCCCTGAGTGGAGCAGAAAGGTTTGGACTCAGACTGTATGATGCTGTCCGCGTAGCTAGCCATGACCAAGGTCTCAATCGTATGGCCGTCGGCGAGACGTGACTGAAAGTCGGAATTGTCCTCGTAATTGATTTTGTAGTAGGTAGAAGGCTTTTGTCCGAGAAATTCGTCAAAGCGTGCCACATAGCGGTCGTAGACTGCGCTCTTGTACGTATTGACATACTGCCCATCGGGTACCACAGCCTCCACTGTCATGCCCATAGGCGAGACATCCTCGGCCGTACCGTCACTGTGAAACACGACATCGAGCAAGTCGGCCTTGGGTGCGGCGTAAGAGAAAGTCAGGCTGTCTATCTCGCTGCGCGGTGCGGTATATAGCTTAGCGTGCGCCTTGCTGTAGATAGTCAGCATGGTTTTGTCACTCTCCAGAGCCACAGAGTCTACACTGTCCTTGAGAGCTATGAAGTCAAGAGAGCCGTTGCGGTAGACATAGACGTGTCCGTCATCGGAAGCCATTAAGCTCTGCAGTCCCAGCAAGGGACTTGCGAGGCATAGGAGCAGAAATTTGAATGACAAGAGATGTTTCATTGTTATCATATGTTTATTAAAGTCTTATTGCGTCGAGTCAAAGAGCAGGCTGTAAGTCATCTATGGATGACAGCCCGTAGACAAAACCACAGATGAAGCGCCACCGTCTGACACAGACCATAGTGACGGCGCATCACATCAAAGCGCTCACGTAGTGAGGCCCGATGATTTTTGGTCGTCATACCGCCCTCGAGGTAGTCGGCTATGACCTGGTGAGTATTGCACAAGGGCATGTGTCGCTGACTGGACATCTGCATGATGCGTATGCACCAGTCAAAATCGGCAGAGTACCGGTAGTGCAAGTTATAAGGGCACTCGCGGGCCAGAGGCACTGAGGCCATAAATGCCTGATGGCATACCAGCATACCTTGGCGAAAACTGCGCCAGTTGAGATGCTCAGGCGGGGCGAGTCGGCGGTGGCGGATGAAGTGTCCTGCTGCATCTACGATGTCGGTATCGCCGTAGAGTACTCCGCAGGAACCTGTCTGGGATACCTTCTCGGCAGCCTGCGCCACGAGACTGAGCGTCTGCGGACTGTGGAGACGGTCTCCGGCATTGAGGAAGAGGATATAGTCGCCCTCAGCGAGTCGCAAAGCCTTGTTCATCGCGTCATACAACCCGTGATCGGGCTCCGAGACAATACGCACCTTCACATTGGCCGGTGCTTGTACCTCGTAGTCGTGGAGGAGTCGCAAGCTGTCATCACTGGAAGCTCCATCAATGATAAGATGTTCGATACAGGGGTAGTCTTGTGCCCGTATGCTCGCCAGCGTAGGGGGAAGCTGGGCGGCGGCATTCCATGTACACGTGGCGATAGTAAACTTAATCATGCCTCAGAGTGAGTTAAACGATTGTAGATCTCGATATACTTGTGAGCAACTACGTCCTCGGAATAGCGCTTCACGACATTGGCTCTCAGCATCTGGGGATCTGGGGAAGAAGAGAACGCATACTGTATGCCGCGGGCGAGATCCTGGGCATCACAGTACTGAGCCAGATAGCCATTTTGCTGATGCTCTATGATATCCTCCTGACCGCTGCCGCCAAAGGTCACAGGCAGGCAACCGCAGGCCTGAGCCTCCATCACAGTCTGTCCGAAGGTCTCATACAGAGATGGGATAACCGCTACATCACTCGCCGCATAGATTGTCGACAGCTGGTCATCATCAGCGACATATCCCAAGTACGTATATTCTACCGGGATGTCCTCCAGCACAGTCTCGTCCTTGACCTGTCCGAAAAGCACAAGATGCATTTCTTCACGCTTGTATGTGCCTTGTTCTATCAGGATCTGTAGCGCTTCCTTGAGATATTTGAAGCCCTTGCGCGGGTCATCAATCTTAACTGCTCCGAAGCAGATGATTTTTTGCGCAGGCAAGCCAAGCAGACGGCGGGAGGAGGTGCGGTCTTTGAGCGAGAATCGATTAACTGACAGCGCATTGGGAATGACACTGACCGTATGACGGCGCAACAACCGGCTCTCGCCGGCGAGACGGGCCAACCAATGGCTGACAGCAACAAACTCTATACGGCGGCCCTCCAAGAGCTTCTGTTTCTTGTGGTATATACGAGCAGACAGATCGTGACGGCCGGGATGCTTAAGCAGGGGGCACTCACAGCAGCCCGTCTTGTAGCGTTCACAGTCGCCCACATAGTGGCATATACCTGTGAACTCCCACATATCATGCATCGTCCAGACGATGGGCTTGCCGCTGTCCAAGATACGGCGCAGGTCTTTGATCGACAGCATGCCCTGATTGATCCAATTGAGATGGATGATGTCAGCTTCCTTAAACTCTCTAAGTTTTGTTACATCCGTGCCAGCATTGGCTATGTCAATGTCAAAGAGATGATGGCGGCTTAGTCGATTGGCCAAGAGGATAGACAGGCGCTCCCAGAGGAAGGCCGGATGACTCTTACCGCCGCCTCCAAGACCCACAGTCGAGAGGCTCTGTGTCTCTTTGTCCCTGACGAGCAACTTAGCCTTTACCCCGTTGTCAATAAGTGCCTCTTTGAGGCGTGAAGTAGCGATGGCGGCACCTCCGCCTACCTCCGTGGTATTGATGAGTAGTACTCTCATGATCGTGTTGTGTCTTGCGTAGCGTGCGACAAGCCGCCGCGCCAATATATTGTCTCACTTGATATAGCGGGAGAAGAAATGCCATATCTCCTCGCCCGTATCCAGGTCCTTGGTATGCCAGCTGTGCTTGCCACCAACTACCTCATAGAGCCACACATCACAGCTGTAGGGGCTGTCTGTGTACTTGTGGCGTATGACATAGTGGCCGCTGGCAGTGTCCAGACTGGGTATCGTATCCGTCACTTCCCGTGTACAACGGTTACGGGCCACCCAGTAGCCGATTGCGGTCGGCACACCGAGATAAGCGCCCCATTTGCTCTTGCCCTCAAGGTCACCTGTCCACTCTGAAGTATGGTCTCTTGTACCATGTATCTCCATGACAGGTATAGGCCTCGGCGCACTCATGGTCTCGTAGGTCCATCTCATGGTCAACCCCGACACAGGTGCTACCGCTTTGAAGGTATGTTGTTGGCTGTACCCCATGAGATAGCACATTTCACCTCCGTTGCTCATGCCGGTCAGGAAGGTATTGTCTTTGCTCAGCCGGTACTTCTTCTGCACATACGCCGCCATGCGCTCCAGCGCCTTGACATCGTCTACACGCCATCCCTGCTGGAAGGTATAGCCCACATTCCAGCTGTAACGTCCCGCAGGGTCAATGAGTCCCTGTGGCACGCAGATAGCAAAGCCATGCTTGGCAGCGGCTCCGTCCATCCATGTCTGTGCTTTGCCCTCGTTGCCGTAGCCGTGGGCCACAAATACCAGCGGTGCACCCTCCCTGATACCATCCGGCAGGATCACCTTCATACGACGTACCTGCCCATCTACCTTGAGCGAGTCCTCGATGATACGCTGCGCCTGCGACGGCACTGCCGACACAAGCAGAAGCAGGACAATTGAAAAAAATCTGTACATAGTCTTATAGCAATATGATGTTTATGTCGTCTTAGGCTGACCGATGTAGGCACGATAGTAGTATCCGCACGACCAGTTGAAGAAGATAGCCCTCAGCCACCTGACTGCCGAGCGCGGCTCGTCGGCATGAAAGAGTACATGGCTGTGTCTGACAAAGAAGTGTATACGCTTCAGCGCAGCCCAAGGTCCACGTTTCAGCTGCAAGGAGCACATCTCCAGGGCCTCCCTGCGCGACACCGTGTCAAAGGGACACGCCTCCAGAATGGCCTTGACGGTCATCATGCGCCTTCTCACCTCCCACTGAAGGCGTCTGTGATGTATCAGAGACGTCCATACATACTCCAGGGCGCCCATGCTCAGCAATCGCGTCTGTAGCGGCCTCGATGCCGTCGCAGCCTCGGCGTGACGACGGAAGTGCACCAGCGACTTGTCCACATACACGATGCTCTCAGCGGCGGCAGCTACGTCGAGTATCTGGGTGTCATAGTAGAGCATCGAGTGCTCTCCGTCGTGGATGAAGTCCAGTAGCCTTCGTCTGAAGAGCATCGAGTGGCCAGGCAACTCGCAGATATAGGCCAGACGGATGAGATGCGTATTGGGACGCCTCCTGTCTACCTTGACCGGATAGCCGTCGGTCGAGAAGGGGACCGACCGAGCAGAGCAGAGCATCTTGTCACCTATAGCCTGCGCTTGTATCTCCAGCTTACGCGGTTCCCAGATGTCATCCTGGTCACTGATGGCGATATAGTCCCCTTGGGCCCGCGCCATCGCGGAGAAGAAGTTGCCATTGATGCCATGCGCTGCCTCGTTGCGATAGATACGGATGAGCGGGTGCAATCTGCTGTATTGCTTCAGCAAGTCCCACGTGCCGTCGGTCGAGCCGTCGTCCTGCACGATAATTTCCCGTACGGGGTAGGTCTGATCCAGGATAGAGTCCAGTTGCTCCTGGAGAAAACGCACTCCGTTCCAGGTACACATGACCACCGAAATGTCTAATCTGCCGTCCATATCTTATGGCCGCAAATTTACAAAAAAACATTTTCGCAAGCCCTATCCTTCACCATAAAAGCACATTAGCCCCTGTCACCAGCCTCGCAGCAGCACCACGCCCCCATCCAGTCGCTCCGACAAGCGTACCACTCACATCGGACAGAGATCTGGTCATGCGCAGACGGTATTTGTAAATATCTGATAAGCAATGAGTTGCAATATAGTCCGAATAAATTGCAATTACCTATCTCTCAATCTATTACAACTCGCCTTCCTGCCGAAACCACATCCGACCTTGTTTAAACTACATCCGACCTTGTGGTGCTTACAAGGCGACCTGTCTATCGCGCGATGGAGGTGCTGCAGAGACAACGGTTCACTCACCAAGCATACTCCTCGCCTGCTTCCCATGCTCCCTGCACTGTCTCTCTCCTGCCTGGGACATGAGACACAGAGGGCAGGACACTCACAGACGGAGCATCCTGCCCTGACGGATATATATTGTGTCTATTACAGCTTAGGCTGCGTCGGCGATTTACTTCTGCAGGTAAGCGTTGACATTGCGCTCGATGCGTGCAGCCACATCATCGGTCTCGTACTTGACAAAAGGCTCGCCGGTAATATGCTCATAGAGCTCGATATAGCGATTGGAGATACTCTCAACGATAGCCGGCGTCATCTCAGGCACATGCTGGCCCTCCTTGCCCTGAAATCCGTTGTCCATCAGCCACTCGCGGACAAACTCTTTGCTTAGCTGACGCTGGGGCTCACCCTTAGCAAATTTTTCTTCATACCCTTCGCTGTAGAAGTAGCGGGAAGAGTCGGGCGTATGGATTTCATCCATGAGGACTATGCGTCCGTCGGCATCTTTGCCAAATTCGTACTTAGTATCGACAAGTATCAAGCCTCGGCGGGCTGCTATCTCGGTGCCGCGCTGGAAGAGAGCAAGGGTGTACTGCTCAAGAGTGGCATACTCCTCGGGCGTAGCGAAGCCTCGTGAGAGGATTTCGGCCTTGGAGATATCGGCATCGTGCTCGCCGTATTCAGCCTTAGTCGTCGGAGTGATGATAGGCGTGGGGAATTTCTCATTTTCCCGCATACCGTCGGGCAACTTGACGCCACAGATCTCACGCACGCCGCTCTTGTAGGCACGCCATGCGCTGCCGCAGAGATAGCCGCGGACAATCATCTCAAGAGGGAAACCCTTGCACAAAATACCTGCCGTAACCATGGGATCAGGAGTGGCCAGCTTCCAGTTGGGGCAGATGTCGGAGGTAGCATCCAGAAACTTGGCTGCAATCTGATTGAGCACCTGTCCTTTGTAAGGGATACCCTCGGGAAGGATCACGTCAAAGGCAGATATACGGTCGGTTGCGACCATGACGAGCTCGCGGCCTCTGATATTGTAGACGTCGCGTACTTTGCCGTTGTAGACACTCTGCTGACCCGGAAAATGGAAGTCAGTCTTTACTAATGCTTTGCTCATAGTGTAAAACGTATTGATGTATGATCTATATCTGTATATAAATGTATGCCGTCCGGCCTTGGTGTACCGGCAGAGCATCCAGCTGCTCTGCCATCAAGCCTGAGACGGCGCATCGTCGTCACGGGAGGCAGAGGAAGTGTCGTGGTCGTAAGCATCGACGATGAGGGTGACGAGCTTGTGGCGAACTATGTCTCCCTTGTCAAAGGTGATATGACTGATGCCCGGGATATGACTGAGTATACGCAAGCCATGCACGAGTCCGGAGCGCTGCGTATGAGGGAGGTCGACTTGCGTGATGTCGCCGGTCACAATCATCTTGGTGCCCATGCCCATGCGCGTGAGAAACATCTTAAGCTGTGACGGCGTAGTGTTTTGCGCTTCATCGAGGATGACGACGGCATCATTGAGCGTACGACCGCGCATGAAGGCCAAGGGAGCTATCTGGATGATGTTTTGCTCCAGGAGCTCCTGCAGGCGTGTTGGCGGTATCATCTCCTCAAGCGCATCGTAGAGAGGCTGGAGATAGGGATCTATCTTCTCCTTCATGTCGCCCGGGAGGAAGCCCAGCTTCTCCCCGGCCTCGACAGCGGGACGCGACAGGATAATCTTGCGCACTGACTTGCGCTTGAGGGCACTCACGGCCAGAGCTATGCTCAGATAAGTCTTGCCGGTACCGGCAGGCCCCGTCGCAAAAATCAGATCATGACTGCCAAAGGCTTTGACAAGTTGCTCTTGATGCTCGTTGCGGGGGCAGATAGCCTTGCCACCAGTGCTATAAAGGATGACCGACTCGCTACTCTCCACCTCCGTCTTGCCGCCGTGGACGATATCAAGCAGATCCTCGGGGGTAAGGCGATTGTATTTGACGCAATGAGCAATCAGTTTGTTCAGCTTTTGTTCAAAGTCTTGCAGGACTTCCTCCTCGCCTACAGCACGCATCATGTTTCCCCGTGCCATCAGTCTCAGTTTGGGATAAAGCGACTTGAGCATACGCAGGTTGGCATTCTGAGCGCCGTAAAAGATTAGCGGTTCTACGCCGTCGAGTATGAAGTGCTTTTCGATCATCAGCTTATTTTTCCGCAAAATTACTCAAATTGCAGCAAGTGCAACACGTTTTTTGCGTACTTTTGTAGCCAAATCTATGGCAGCAAATCCGATGAAGTACAAATTGCATTACGGCAAGAAGCAATACCTCTACACTTTTCTCTCAATAGTGGCCGTGCTCTTCGTTGTCAGGCTCTGCCATCCCGAGCTCACTCGGTCTCTGGACAAGCAGACAGCAGTCTCTCGCACCGCCAAGACGCCCCTGGACTCTGTTGCGGCCCATGCATTGATGACCGACTCCCTGCTCTCGTCTCCTTACGCCCTGCCCCGCGACCTCTCTACTCAGCCGTTGGGCCGGCGCCATCGCATCCTGAGTGTACCGGGATTTGAACGCACCTTCCCCGACCTCAACGACGTACAGATTGCCACGGCACAGCGACTGGGCGTAAAGCCTGTGCAAAACCGCGAGGTGGCGTCTCATGCCGACTACCATCAGCTCGTGTACATCGGCAACAGCCCCTACTACGATCTCAAGCGCCTCGACCACAGTATACCCTACCTTGTACCCAGAGCGCAGATGCTCCTCAATCGTATAGCCCGCACCTTTGTCGACAGCCAGATGGTCAAGGGAGTCCACCCGTCCAAGATCATTGTCACCTCGCTCATGCGTAGCAAGGACGACGTCGCCCTCCTGCGTCGACGTAATCAGAATGCGACAGAAAACAGTTGCCACTGCTACGGCACCACCTTTGACGTCAGCTGGAGCAAGTACCATGTCATCCAAGACCCTGACGGACCTCGCGTGAGGGAGACGCGCAATGATAGCCTCAAGTGGATACTTAGTGAGGTCTTGCGCGACCAACGTGAGGCCGGGCTCTGCTATGTCAAGTATGAGGTCAAGCAAGGCTGTTTCCACATCACCGTCAGGTAGTCGGATAAGCCTGCCGCTCGACGCCACGTCCGGCCTGCCTACAGCTACTCCACTCTCATAAATAGTCAATCACCCATGCGATACTTCCTCTACTTCTCCTACGACGGTACAGACTACCACGGATGGCAACGCCAGCCCAATGCCATGAGTGTACAAGAGAAGATGGAGGATGTCTTGCAGCTCTACTTCGGGCACAAGGTCAATCTCGTCGCTGCAGGGCGCACCGATACCGGCGTACATGCCCGTCTGATGGTTGCCCACTTTGACATCGATCAAGACTTTGCGGCACAACAACTCATCTTTAAGCTTAATTGTCTTCTCCCAAGCGACATCTCAGTCTCGGACATCCGACCTGTGACGTCTGAGGGCCATGCACGATTTTCCGCCAAGGCACGTACCTACCACTACTATCTCTCACTACGCAAAGACCCCTTCCGTTTGCGGTTCTCCTGCCGCTATTACCATTCGCTCGACTTTGATCTGATGAATGAGGGAGCCCGTCTGCTCATGCGCCATACAGACTTTGGCAGTTTCTGCAAAGCGGGCAGCGACAACAAGACCAATATCTGTCACATCACGCAGGCCGTCTGGACAGAGGTAGCGCCCGGCTTGTGGCGATTTAGTATCACAGCAGACCGCTTCCTCCGCAATATGGTCCGCGCCATCGTGGGCACGCTCATCGAGGTCGGCAAGGGGCGTCTCACGCTCGAGCAGCTGGAGCAAGTCATCGCAGCCGGCGACCGCCGAGTCGGAGGCGAGTCCATGCCCGCCTGCGGCCTCTCTCTCGTAGATATCGTCTACCCCGACGATATCTTTATCCAGTGACCGCTTCCCCGTTTCGCATCACTCCCGAGACGCTGAGTCCCTGCGACTGTTCCCGTTCCATCAGGGAGAAAGGCGGTCTCCGGTCTATCCATCCTCTTCTGATTCTTTTGCAAAGCCTCGTATGCCGGCGCTTGAGTGAGACAACAGATAATTTCATTTCCTCCTTCATCCATTACCTCGCTTATTCGTAACTTTGCATCCGAAATCTATCGTCCGTCAAGCATTTCCGGACGCTCAGCTGGGGCTCTCGGCCTTACCTCACCCCTTCCGCGCAGGTCAGGCAGGCTCAACAACGACACTAAAAGGCATCTATATCTATGTGGCTCGTACTTGCTTTTTGCTCGGCAGCACTGCTGGGACTCTACGACGTGTGCAAGAAGACGTCGCTCCAAGCCAATCCTGTCATTCCCGTACTTACCCTCAACACGCTCTTTTGCACGCTGATCTTCCTGCCGATGATCATCGGTTCGGCACTGGGCTGCATCAGCCAAGGTGCCCTGCTGTATGTCCCTCATCTCGACGCAGCCGCCCACGGCCTCATCTTGCTCAAAGCCCTCTTGGTACTGAGTTCATGGATGCTGGGCTACATTGGCATCAAGTACCTGCCCATCACGATTGTCGGGCCCATCAATGCGACCCGGCCAGTGATGGTGCTGATTGGAGCCGTGCTCATCTTTGGCGAGCGCCTTAATCTCTGGCAATGGGCCGGTGTGGCAGTAGCCATTCTCTCCTTCTTCCTGCTCAGCAAGACGGGTCGCAAGGAGGGTATCCGATTTGGGCACAACAAATGGATTGCCTGTATCGTGCTGGCTGCCGTCCTTGGCGCCATGAGCGGCCTCTACGACAAACACCTGCTTGCCCCGGCCGATGCAGGCGGCGTGGGCCTTGACAAGATGGCCGTCCAGTCGTGGTACAATCTGTACCAGCTTATTCTGATGACGCTCGTACTCCTCCTCTACTGGATACCGCGACGCGACAGAGAGACGCCCTTCAGCTGGCGATGGACCATCATCGGCATCAGTGTGGCCCTGAGCGCAGCCGACTTCCTCTATTTCTACGCTCTAAGCATGCCCGACGCCATGATTTCCATTGTATCAATGGTCAGACGAGCCAGCGTACTGGTCAGCTTTGTCATAGGAGCTATCGTATTCCGGGAGCACCATCTCAAGGCCAAAGCCGTGGACCTCGCCCTCGTACTGCTGAGCATGATCCTCCTGGCTATAGGCAGCCAGGCCTGATATCGACATTACACTATACCCTATGTACCGATATATCCTCTTATCCGCCACTTCCATCATCCTAGGCTGCACGCTGCTGTTGGCCAGCTGTCGGAACGAGAACAGTCGTGATGCCGCCAGACAGTCCGCTGAGAAACTGCAGCACCAGCTCGACCAACAGGCAGGCCTCAAGGGAGCCAAGATCTATGAGCTTCTCTCCGCCACAGCCGTCAAGCAGGGACATAAATATGAGACGACAGAGTATGTAGCTCCGCCCCTCCGAGTTGCCGACCGCGGCGACTCGGTCCTAGTCAGCATGGGACGCAACCGCGTCACCCTCCTGCGCCGCCCCGGTAAGCCCGGCATATGGCAGGGCGGCTTGATTGGCCAGAAGCTACAGGCCCGCTTCTATGCCTACCGCACAGACAGTCTGCGAGGTTTTGACTCCATCGTCGTACATGCCCTGATCGACGACGGCAGTCTGGTCATGCGCTTCGTGCCGCAATCCTGATAAATCCATGGTCACTTCCAGCCGTCGCAGATACAAGGTAAGCCGTCCTCGGCACAGGAGCCGTCGCCGCAAGAGCGCTTTCCCGTTTCGAGAGGCCGTCTTATGGATACTTGGAGCCGCCGTGGCCGTTGTCATGATCGCCATCACCTGTCACCATCGTGCGGACCAGCGCAGCCATGACGGTCAGGGCGACTACGAGGTACACGGCATCGACGTGTCTCATCATCAGGGCAAGGTGGACTGGGGCAAAGTGAGCCGTGCGACCCTGCACAGCAAGTCCATCCGTTTTGCCTTCGCCAAGTGCACAGAGGGCCGCACCCGGCAAGACACCTACTACGACTTCAATCGTCTTGAGGCACGGCGTCACGGGCTGCTCTTCGGCGCTTACCACTATTTCGTACCGGGCCGCAGCGCCGAGGACCAAGCCACCAATTTCATCAAGCATGCCCACCTGCACAAGGGCGACTTGCCGCCCGTGCTTGACGTAGAGCGGAGCGGCCACCTCTCTCCCGCAGAGCTCAGTCACGAAGTCAAGCGCTGGCTCAAGCTGGTCGGTGACCACTATGACTGCATCCCGATGGTCTATACCTATCATGACTTCATGCAGAAGCGCCTTGTGCGCGACAGCCTCAAGGACTATCCCTTCTGGAAGGCGCTCTATCTGGATGACGGCCGCATCCGAGGCAACGACTGGGCCTTCTGCCAGTACACACGTCACGGCCACGTCGCCGGCATCCGCGACGGAGTCAACGACTATGTGGACCTCAACGTATTTGCCGGCACGCCAGAAGACCTCAAAGCTCTCACGCTCGGCGCAGGAGTGCCGCCGAGCCACTGACCATCCCTCTGTCACAAGCCTCCTGCCCATCCTTCACCGAGGGCAACTCTACCAACATGTCCCAAGAGAGGCCCGACGGACCATACGACGCCCTGTCCTTCCCATCCCATCCGACGCGTATTCTCATAATGTCAGTTCTACTATACATTAAAAGAGATAAGGGAGGAGAAAAAATCTATTTTGCTATATATCGGGGCGTATAAAAATAACATTTGTAGTCTTTTCATTAAATATTTGTCAATTCCTTCGTACCTTTGCATCAGATATTTAAGGCTGTCTATCCGACCCAGCCAGTACCATAACTCTTTCAGCAACAACAATAACCCAGAAACATCTACGAATATGAAGAAAAAACTACTTTTTCTCTGTATCTTACTCTTTACCTTCGGCAGCGCTTCGGCCCAGTCCTCGGGCTATCAGGACAACCCCAAGTGCAACGCCCTCGTCAACGTCTTTCTGAAGCAGTACCATACCCGTGGTTTGTCTGCTGCCTCAAAGGCTTTTGCCCAGCACGGCATCACGCAGGGCCAGACCTCTGTCGTACTCTACTGCAACGACGAGGCGACCACCATGAATACTCTTGAATCCATGGGCCTCCGTCCACGTGCCATCACCCCCACGATTGTCACCGTCACGCTGCCGGTTGATCAGATTGAGACCGTAGCCAATCTCGCGTCGGTCCGCAGACTGAACGGTATGCATCAGCACAATCTCAAGCTCAATCTCGCGCGCTCTGCCACCAAAGTCGATGCCGTACAAGCAGGTACCGATCTCGACACCCCCTATACCGGCAAGGGCGTCGTAGTCGGCATCATCGACCAGGGCATCCGCTTCGACCATCCCGCATTTCGCGTCACGACTGACTCTACACGCATCGTAGCCGCTTGGAATCTGACCAACTCCGTCGCCGGCGACCCATCCTACAATTCCGCCAAAGTACTCGCACTCGCCGATGACGGACTTGACGAGACCCACGGCACTCATGTAGCCGGCATAGCCGCGAGCGGTAGCGCCATGGGCAGCGACACTTACTACGGCATGGCTCCCGAGGCCTCCATCGTCGCCGTCTCTTCATCCGACTTCTCCGATGCTGACATCCTCAACGGTATCCAACTCGTCAAGAAGGTAGCCGCTCAGCGCCATGCCCCGTGGGTTGTCAACATGAGCATTGGTTCACTCCTCGACGCCCACGATGGTTACGACGACACCAGCCTTCTACTCGACTCCATCGCTCAAGACGGCGGCATCTTCGTAGCCTCAGCCGGCAATGAGGGAGGCGACGATTACCACGCCCAGCATACATTTACCGCCGACGGAGATACGGCATTTTTTGTCGTCAATGATAACGGCGCGTCCTACTATATGCTTAGTTTTGCAGGATCTGACAACACCAAGTTCAAGATTACGCCATACGTCTACAACCCTACGACCAAGGCCATCACCTCCATATCCTTCAGACTCCGCCTCTTGTACTATGAGAGCGCCGGTGAAGTCAACGAGGCTTCCGGCCGCTATAGCGCCATGGTTTATGCTCAGCCCAGTGGCCTACTTGATACCAACACGGGCTATATTGTCTTTGAGATTGTCGGAAAGGCCGGCCAGACCATCCATGCCTGGACCGACGGCAACACAGGAGCCTCCTTCTACAATAGCCCTACAGACAATCGTCTCGCTACCGCAGACGCCAGCTACACAGTCTGCTCGCCCAGCCTCTCCCGCTCGGCCATCAGTGTAGGCAGCTATGTCACACGCCGCAGCTGGACAGCGCTCGACGGCGGTACCTATAGCTACACCAACAGTCCCCTTGTAGGCTCGCTTTCCTCCTTCTCCTCTGTAGGTCCCACTACCGATGCCGCACTCCTCAAGCCCGAGGTATGTGCTCCCGGCCAAGGCATCATATCCTCCATCAAGAAGGTGGGAGACTACGCCCAGGATGCAGCCAGCGCCTATCTCATCAGCAAGCAGTCCCTCGGCGGCCAAGACTATTACTACGCGATCATGCAGGGTACGAGTATGGCAAGCCCAGCTGTCGCCGGCATCATCGCCCTCTGGCTCCAGGCCAACCCCGATCTGACCCGCCAGCAAGTACTCGACATCATCAAGGAAACATCCACCCCCTTCTCCGGACAGTCTCAGAGCACATGGGATCCGTCTTACGGCTACGGCAAGATAGATGCCTATGCCGGTCTCAAGAAGGCTCTCTCCCTGCCTACCGCCATCGCCACTGTCAAAAACAGTTCCACCCCACTCACCATCAAGAAGGGGGCTAGCCAGTGGAATATCCTCTTCAATAGCGACGAGAGCTTTGCCCGCCTATCACTGACCAGCCTCGACGGCCGCCAGTGCTACGCCAAGACGCTCACCAACGTACATCGCGGCCAGGAGGAGATTGTCTCCTTCAGCGGCCTCACTCGCGGCGTCTACATCCTCAATGTCAAGACGCGCAATAGCAATGCTTCACGCAAGGTGATGGTAGACTAGTCTGCCTCCCTTCCGATATCATAGCCAAGAGGTCCGAGCCAGTACAAACTGGCCCGGACCTCTTGCGTAATAAGCCCTATACCATCGCCCGCAATCTGCCACTCTTTCTCTGTAGGACCTCATAGAGGATAAACATCTCGCTTGGGCATTTGGAGAAGCAGAACTCCTGGGCCTCTGCGGCCCATCCCAGACAGGCAAAGGAAGGCTTTATCCTCGTGTGCAAGGGAACGTCGAGGGGCCATCCAAAGCCCGTTGAAGATACCGACGGAGTCGAGACTCTATCACATGCCGCCAGAATCCAGCCTACACGAAGCCTGACATACTCAGGCCTGTTCCCTCGCCCTTATCACCCCGCCCAGTTCCTGCTCATTGGCCAACAACCTCGTCGATATCCATTGAAAAATTCATACATAGGGAAGGCATCGTCCGCGTATGGCCTTCTTCTCTGTATACTTCTCAAAGAGTAAAACGGCTCATTGTTTTTATATAATAAATTAGAGATTTTGCCCGATACAGGTACCGATGTAGTGATGACAAGTCGCCTTGTAAGCGCTACAAGGTCGGATGTAGGTTAAACTAGGTCGGACTTAGTTTAAACTAGAAGGCGAGTTGTTATCACTTGATAGCCAGCTAGTTACGAGAACGTCAAATCTTATTTGTAATTCGCTGTCTTTCAGTAAGTTATACAGGCTATTTGAGAGATTTTCCATCTCTTCGACTTAGAGGACTATCTGAGGAATTCAATTCATTTTTTTATTATAAAAAAGTTTGTTCCTTTGGCCTCTCAGTGAAGCGGGCTTTTGTTTCGACAGAATAAGCTTCCGTTGGGAGACTACCGGTGAAACGCAAAAAAAACACTGGTGAAGGAGTGACCGGGAGGGAGAGTCATCAAGCAGCCAGGAGGGTAAACGGAGCCGCAAGGAGAGTCATCAAGATTTCATTCGCTTCCCTCTACTTCGTTCTTCGCCCAGGGCGCGTCGGTCGCGGAGTATAACTGTCGTCCGTCTGAGCCAGCGACTACAGCGCCGGCAGCTTGGCCTTCAGCCGGTGATACAGCCGGTCGAGAGGCTCGTCTATCTGCCTCCACAGGGGAGCGCGCAGCCGATCGATGAGGATACCGGCGATACAAAAGGCAATGACCAGACCCACCACTTCGGCGGAGAAAAGCCCGTGACCGGCATTGCCGTAGAGATATTTGACAGCCTTGCGAAACCACGGCATCACCTGCGGATGCATCTGGAGCAGGAAGATGCCAAAGGTGCTCCGCGCGATACTGTTGACCGTCTGGTTCTGGAAATGCAGCTTGGTGAAGTAGGCAAAAAAGCACACAGTACCGTAGAGTTGCAGTGGATTGTTGAGCGCAAAGAGGCTCATCTCGTAGGGATGGGGGATACGCCAGAGAGCAAGGGCTGTATTGACGGCTACATAAGCCAAGAAGTGAATCATATCCGTACGCCGGCTGCGTCGCATCAGATATCCGCCATGGAGTCTCAGATAGCGTCCGATGAGGTAGAGCAGTATCAGCGAAGGGAAGGAGTATCCGTCGAGAAACTCCTTGAGCCCGTGTGTCATCCATCCCAGATAGGTCGATGCAGCAAAGAGCAGCAGTGTGGCAAGCAGCAACTGGCGACGCGTAGCCGCGGCGCACCAGCTATTGAGTGCCGGAGCGAAGAGCATCAGCATGAGATAGGCGGGGATAAACCAGTTGTACTTGGTCAGTATCCGCAGAGCGTTGCCCCACATCTCGGGTTTGACGAGCGGCTGTCCGATGGCGAGCCCCACGATCCAGAGCCCCAGCAGGCAAAAGAGGGAGAAAAACAGCACATAAAACAGAAATGAGCTGACAGCCTTAAACCTCGGCTTGATACCAAAGTATCCAGAGATGAGGATGAAGAGGTTGACACCGATGTAGCTGAAGCTCTGTACCGCAAATCTCACACCCGTCCATACCGGTTCGGCTTCAAAATTTGCCATCTTGGGACGCCCGAGCGAGAAGATATTGGCATGGGTGAGCACAATGAGAAACATGGCGACGATGCGCAAGAGCTCGATATTGGATTGTCGTTGCTTAGTCATGAGAAAGCTGTTGGTATCGGCCGTAGCCTTGGCTTGAGCCTGCAAAGTTAAGATTTTTTAGCATATAATTCCTTTCTCCGACCTTCCTTTTTTGATAGGGGAGCCCTCATGCCTCGCTGCGCCGTGTAAAATTCCGGCTCGGAGGCTGGCAAATTACAAATAATTTTTACTTTTGCGGTCCAGGACATTTGCAGTATGAGCATCCCGCACAGCAACCAAAGACCTCTCCATTGTTCCACCGCGACTTTCTCCTCCTGCTCTCCCCTGCTCGCTGTCTGACATTGCATTGACAATTTTTATCCATACATTTACTGATATGCCATTGACTTCTTCTCTCTTTTCCGGCCTTCTCCACAAACTGTTCCGGTCAGCCCTTGTTCTGGCCTTACTGCTTCTCTCCGCTACTAGCATCTCGGCCCGCACGGTCAAGATCTCGTCTGCCACCCTGCTGGACAAACTTAAGGGCGGCTGGGCCGGACAGACGATAGGCTGCACCTATGGCGGCCCCGTCGAGTTCAGATACAATGGACGCTACATCCCCGACTCAGTCGCCTTACATTGGGATGACGGCAGCATCAAGTCCTACTTTGACCGCAATCCCGGCCTTTACGACGATGTCTACATGGACCTTACCTTTGTCGAAATCATGGACCGTCTGGGACTGGATGCCCCTGTGGATAGTCTGGCCCAAACCTTCGCTCGCGCCCCCTACCCTCTCTGGCACGCCAATCAGGCAGCGCGGTTTAATATCCTCAACGGCATCCGGCCTCCTCAGAGCGGCCATTGGCTTAACAACCCCCATGCCGACTGCATCGACTTCCAGATAGAAGCTGACTTCGCCGGCCTTATGTCACCCGCCATGCCTAACTCAGCAGCTCAGATCTGCGACCGCGTAGGCCATATCATGAACTACGGCGACGGCTGGTATGGCGGCGTATATGTGGCTGCGATGTACAGCCTAGCCTATGTGGAGAGCGATATCTCCCAGGTCGTGACCAAAGCCCTCGATATCCTTCCCCGCGAAAGCACCTATTATCAATGTATCCGCGATGTCATCAACTGGTACAAGGCTTACCCTCAAGACTGGCACAAGGTATGGCAACTTTGTCAGGACAAGTATTCTCACGACATGGGATGTCCTGAGTGCGTCTATCGGGCTATTGACATCGATGCTCCGCTCAATGGCGCCTATGTCGTCATCGGATTGCTCTATGGTCAGGGAGACTTCGACAAGACGGTCGACATCTCCACGCGATGTGGCCAGGACGCGGACTGCAATCCCGCCACGGCTGCTGGCATCTTAGGCACTCTCATCGGATATAGCCACATACCCGAGCGCTGGATGCGTCCGCTGCGCATCGTAGAGGACCGTCCCTTTGCTTACACCGGCCTATCGCTGCTCAAGACCTACCAGCTCAGCCTCAAGCAGGCGCAGGAGATGATTCGCCGCGCGGGTGGCCGCATCAAGGGTGACAAGGTCACTCTCAAGTACCAGACGCCGCGCCCAGTAAGGCTTGAACGCAGTTTTGAAGGCCTCAAGCTCGATCGCATGACAGGATTTGCCAAGCCGCGGTCGCTGGAGCAGGACGTCAGCTTCACTTTTGATGGATGCGGCATCGCGGTGAAAGGCGATGTCAAGGGCCCCAAAGACTATGTCGCCCTCGTCCAGGTGTGGCTGGACGACAAGTTAATCGACACGCTCCGCCGCCCTGCCAGTTTCCACGACCGGGCTTATGATCTCTACTGGAACTACCAGATTCCCAATGGCCGACATACGATACGCTTTCATCTGGCCAATCCGCAGCCCAAAACCGTTGTGGCGGCCCAACGGGCAATCTACTACCTACCGGCGGACAAGTAGCGCCGACCCTGTCCCACCTCGCACTCACATTTCGGGACCACGCCATATCAGGAGGAGCAGGAAAGCCCCTTCCATAAAGCATTAAATAAAAACAGGTCCGATCTTGCCAAAACAAGGTCGGACCTGATTGAGACTACATCCGACCTCGTTTAGACTGGAAGCTGTCTTATTTTTAAAAGGAAGCCGCCTTGTCTTTGCCAGGTCTCGGCCCGCTGAAAAAAAATCGCGGCGCACCCCTTTGCTGTAGAGCTCTGGCAACAGTATGATAGGGATGCGAAGCCATCAGAGAGGAGGAGGCTAGCTTCACTCCTCTACCTAAGACCATATTTCCCCGCCTGCGCTATACAGACGGGGAAATACATGTATCCATTCCGCGCTTCTCCTGCGGCGTCACGACCACTGGGAGACGGTCCGCGGCAGGTCAGCCTCCGTAGGTGGAGAGCTGGAAGGTGCGGACCTTGTATACGAGATTGTCCTTGGCGAAGCCGAGGGAGAAGTCGACCGTACCTGTCTTGAGATTCTTGGTCGCAATGAGCTCGGCAGTATACTTGACACCCTTGCCGGGAGCCAGCGAAGCCACAATAGCCGTCGGAGAAATGAGAATATGCTTCTTGTCGCTCACGCCAAGCACAGGCGCGATATTGTACAGCGTCTCTGTGCCATTGTTATGGATTTCAAAGGTAATCTTGCAACGCTCGCCTGCATCGATGGTCCGATTGTGGTTGTCATCGACAAATATCAGTTGCTCCACTGTCATATCCTTGTATTCCTCCATCAGGGCCTGCGAGCGGCTCTCAGCAGTCGGCTGCTCAGGCTGTGCAGGACGCTGACCTACCGACGCGGAAGGAGATCTATCATAGCCGTAGTCATCAGAGCGGGAAGCGCTCTGACGCGATCCATCATGGGGAGCCGTGACGACCGCACCGGCCACGCCACCAATAATCATACCGATGGCATTGCCCGCATCGCTGCCTCGCGGTCCGTTGAGCAGACCGCCGATGCTCGACCCGAAGATACCGCCGAGCATACTGCCGGTCATCGCTCCGGCAAACTGATTGTTTGACTGACAAGCCGTGAGCGCCATCATAGCAGCTACGCATATACTAATACTTGTCTTCATCTTGTGACTGTATTATCTGATTTCGCACTGCAAACATACGTCATTTTGAGAGGAATACGCCACGATGTTTATTAAAAAAGCTAAACTCCCCGTCTGTCGGGCGCCTTTTGGGGATAAAGCGTTACCTTTGCAGTCCTGCCGAGAGGTTTGTCTTCCTCGTATGATGCCCTCTGTGACTTATTGTGTCTGCTCTATGTCTCTCCACTGGCTGTCTCTGATCACCATCATCACCTACTTTGGTCTCCTGCTCCTCGTCTCGTGGCTCACGGGCCGCGGCGGAAGCAATGATGTCTTCTTCCGCGCCGGGCACAAGAGCCCATGGTATCTCGTCGCCTTCGGCATGATTGGAGCAAGTATCAGTGGAGTATCTTTTGTCTCTGTGCCGGGCTATGTGGGTCTGACTCAGATGACTTACCTGCAGATGTGTCTCGGTTTTTTCCTGGGCTATGTCGTGGTCGCCTACGTTCTACTGCCTGTCTACTACCGACGCGGATTGACGACCATCTACTCCTATCTCGCCGATCGCCTAGGCCAGCGGAGCCGCAAGACGGGTGCCGCTTTCTTTGTGCTGAGCAAACTGGCGCGTGCCAGTGCCAGTTTCTGTCTGGTCTGCATGATCTTGCAGCAGTTCGTCTTTGCTTTTCTGGGCGTTCCCTTCTGGCTGACCGTCGTTCTGCTTCTGCTGCTTGTATGGTTCTACACGCGGCGTGGAGGTATCCGCACGCTCGTATATACCGACACACTGCAGACTCTCTGTATGCTAGCGACGCTCGTAGCCGTCATCTGCATCGTAGCGCATGAGATGCACCTCGACCTGCCCGGCCTCTGGCAGACTGTAAGTCAAGACCCGCGGAGCAAGATCTTCGAGTGGGGCGACTGGCAGGGCAAACAGACTTTCTGGAAGCAGTTTCTGAGCGGTATCTTTATCGTCATCGTAATGACTGGCCTTGACCAAGACATGATGCAGAAGAACCTTACCTGCCGCGACCTGCGATCGGCGCAGAAGGACATGTGCTCCTATGGTGCCTGCTTTGCGCCGGTCAATCTCCTCTTTCTCGTTCTGGGCATCCTGCTTTACCAGTTTGCCGCTTCCAAGGGCATCCTGCTGCCGGCCAAGACCGATGAGGTATTTCCTAGCCTCGTCAGCGACGGATACTTCGGCTACGGCGTGACGCTGCTCTTTGTCCTGGGCATCACAGCAGCGGCTTTCTCCAGCGTGGACTCCGCCCTCACGGCACTCACGACCACGCTCTGCATCGACATCCTCGACATCGACCGCTATCAGAATCGGGCCGAACAGATGCGCAAGCGCGTCCATATCGCTGTCGTCGCCGTATTTGTCGTCGCTACGCTACTCTTCCGCCGCTTCAACGGCACCAGCGTGCTCGATGCCATCTACGTGATGGCCTCGTATACCTATGGGCCGCTGCTCGGTCTCTTCGCCTTCGGTCTCATCTCCAAGCGGCAGCCACAGGAGCGCTGGATCCCCGCCGTATGTATTGCCTCGCCGCTCATCTGCTACGCTCTGTCGGTCACAGTACCGCGCTGGACAGGCTACACCTTTGGCTACGAATTGCTCATTCTCAACGGTCTGCTTACCTACATCGGACTCCTGACGCTCTCTTTGAGATACTCTAAGCGAAAAATAGCACACTGACACTATCAGCTCAAATAAATATTGTACTTTTGCAGCCGAAATTGCAAAATAGTCAACACATTAACCACTCATATTACACTGTAATGAAAAAATTCTTTCTAACTCTGGTGACCTTGTTTGCCTTTGGCTTTACGATGTCACTCTCGGCCCAGGACATGCAGGAGCTGCCCTTTGACACAGCTGTCGTCAAAGGTACGCTGCCCAATGGCCTGACCTACTACATCCAGCACAATGAAAATCCCAAGCAGCGTGCATTCTTCTACATCGCTCAGAAAGTGGGTTCGGTGCAGGAGGATGACAACCAGCGTGGTCTCGCTCACTTTCTGGAGCACATGTGCTTCAACGGCTCCGAGCATTTCAAGGGCAACGGTATCGTCAGCTTCTGCCAGCGTATCGGCGTGCGTTTCGGCGCTCACCTCAATGCCTATACAGCAGCCGACCGTACGGTGTACAATATAGACAATGTACCCACCACCGACCCGACAAATCTCGACTCGTGCCTGTATATCCTCTACGACTGGGCCAACGGGCTCACCCTCGACCCGGCCGAGATTGACAAGGAGCGTGGTGTCATCCACGAAGAGTGGCGTATGCGTACCAGCGGCGTGATGAGAGTATTGGAGCGTCAGCTCCCCAAGCTCATGCCCGGCAGCAAGTACGGCGAACGTCTGCCTATCGGTCTGATGAGTGTCGTTGACAACTTTAAGCCTCAGGTGCTGCGCGACTACTATGAGAAGTGGTATCGTCCAGACCTGCAAGGTATCATCATCGTCGGCGATATCGACGTCAAGCAGATGGAGCAAAAGGTCAAGCAAATCTTCGGCAAGATACCCGCACAGCCCAATGCTGCCAAGTTTGAATACTACCCTGTACCTGACAATGACAAGCCTATCATCATCTTTGACAAAGACAAGGAGATTACTACGCCCAGTGTATCCATCATGATCAAGCATGATCCTCTCGAGCGTCAGTACCGCAACACCGTCGCCGGACTGGCTAACCTGTACATCAAGCAGCAGATCAGCCTCATGTTTAACTACCGTCTGCAGGACCTCATGCAGCAGGCAGACGTCCCCTTCTCCGATATTTCAGCTTCGGATGACCAGTTTATCCTTGCCAACACCAAGGACGCACTCAGCCTTGACTTCACCCCCAAGACAGGCAAAGACAAAGAAGCATTTCAGGTAGCCCTGCGCGAGCTCATGCGTATAGCCCGCTATGGCTTCACAGAGCCTGAATACAAGCGTGCCATCACTGACTATACGGGCAAGCTCGATCAAGCTGTCGAGGCGCACAAGACTATCCGCAGCGGCCAGCTCGTACAGGAGTGCGTCAGCAACTTCCTCAACAACGATGCTAAGCCTTCATTTGCCACAGAGGTGGAAATCGATCGTCAGCTGGCCAAGATACTTCCCCTCCAGGCCATCAACCAGACCATACAGGGCATCATCGGCAAGCTGGATACCAATGTCGTAGTCCTCGGTCTCTATCCTGAAAAAGAGGGTATCACCGTGCCAAACGACAACGAAATCAGCCAACTCCTGACACAGACCAAGACAGAGCAAGTCGCTCCCTACGTAGCCAAGGTCGTCGACGCCAAGCTCCTTGACAAGGAGCCCAAGGCCGGCAAGATCAAGAAGGAACTTCCTGCCGACGCTCTCGGATACAAGACTCTCGTACTCAGCAATGGCATCCAGGTCAAGTACAAGCAGACTGACTTTGACGAAGGCAATATCCTCTTCTCTGCTACCCGCGCCGGTGGATGGAGTAAGCTCCAAGCTAAGGATATGCCCAACGTAGACCTCCTCAACGATGTCATGGCTGACAACGGTCTGGGCAAATTCAACAGCAATGACTTGACACAGGCACTCACCGGCCGCACCGTCAGCGTCGCTCCGGCACTCAATCAATACAGCGAAAATTTCGGTGGCCGTTCATCCAAAAAGGATCTGCGTACACTCTTCCAGCTCACGTATCTCTACCTCACCGACGTCAACTACGATACCATCAACTATCGCAAGGTATACAAGGAGCAGGAGCAGCAACTGGCCAACCGCAATGCCGAACCTCTGAGCGCCTTCCAAGACAGTATCACCACGTGGCTCTATGACCACTCTCCCTACAGGCAGCCAATGACCTCCGAGCGACTCAAGCAAGTCAGCTACGACGGTATCCTCAAGATCTATCGCGAGCGCTTCGCCAATCCTGCAGACTTCACATTTATCTTCACGGGAGCTTTTGACGAAGACAGCCTCCGTACCTTTGCCTCCCAGTACCTCGGCGCACTGCCAGCCAAAGCCAAGGGCGAAAAGGTCACCGATACAGGCGTACACTTCATCAAGGGTATGAAGCAGTGCGATATCACCAAGAAGATGGAGACGCCCAAGTGCTACATCCTACAGGTGTGGAACGGCACATGCCCCTTCACCGTCAAAAATCAGGTTCTCGCTGACGCCCTCGGTGATGTGCTTGACATGAAGTACACCGAGACCGTACGTGAGAAGTACAGCTTCGCCTACTCCACCAGCAGTAGCGCCCAATCCTTCCGCTCATACAAGGATCTCTTTATCCTGCAGACCATCGCACCTGTCAAGCCTGAGAAATGCGACTCCGCCCTCCTCATCATTGACCAAGGACTCAACGAAATCGCCACACAAGGTGTCAACGCCGAGCACATGGCCAAGATCAAGGAGCAAATGCTCAAGACGTACGAGACCAACCAGCGCGAAAACCGCTATTGGAATGCTCTGGAGCGCACCCTCGTCGTCGACAAGGTCAACAATCACGAAGGCGAGCGTGAGGCTATCGAGGCCCTAAGCTCCGACCAAATCAAGGACTTCGTCAATAAGATCGTCCTTAAACAGCAAAATCGCCTCAACGTCATCATCCTACCGGAGAAGTAATCATCTCGCTCCGTACTGACGACATCCTATCCAGCGCCGGCATCACTGTCAGAAGTGATGCCGGCGCTTTATTCTCCCCATCGTACACATCCAAACCCGCACCTACCCTACCGCATACGCCAAATAAGCACAGCATAGGGCCCCTACACCTTCACCCGGCTGTCACCCGAAGCTCAGACTCCACGCCAACGACAAGACATAGGTTCTCCAGTATCATTTAGAGACGATCCTCCCATTGGCCCACTCACAGCCATTACACGACTACCATCGTATATCTTATTCATTAGCCCAGTCCACCTCCAGCGCCTACCTCCCACTCCCAATGTATAATGCTTACAGAGGGCGTCATAGCAACGGAAACGAGTGGTAGGTCGTTATCGTATTTACCGACCAGTACAAGCAAATTAAAACCATACAATGTCTATACGAAACAGCCGGACTTGAGGAAGATCTCAAGTCCGGCCGTTGGGAAGCTGCGCCTATAACATCAGACGCAAAGAAATCGATGGCTATTCGTTGCCAACCTTGGGTAGCTTGGCCAATGACTCGGCGATGGTGGCGTCGGAGGGGATGACGTCGGTCATCGTATGATTGTTGTACTGCTCGTAAGCAGTGAGGTCGAAGTAGCCAGTGCCGGTGAGTCCGAAGACGATGGTCTTGGCTTCGCCGGTCTCCTTACAGCGCAAGGCCTCGTCAATGGCGACACGGATAGCATGGCTAGACTCAGGAGCGGGCAGGGTGCCCTCGACACGGGCGAAGTACTCAGCAGCATCAAAGACTGAAGTCTGCTCGACGGCACGGGCTTCGATGTAGCCGTCGTGGTACAGCTGCGAGAGGATGGGACTCATGCCGTGGAAGCGGAGACCGCCTGCATGGCTGGGCGACGGGATAAACTGGCTGCCGAGGGTGTACATCTTGGCCAACGGGCAAATCATACCGGTGTCGCAGTAGTCGTAAGCAAACTTGCCACGGGTGAAGCTGGGGCAGGAGGCGGGCTCCACGGCAATGATCCTGTAATTTGCCTCACCGCGCAGCATCTCGCCGATAAAGGGACTGACAAGACCGCCCAGATTGCTACCGCCACCGGCGCAACCGATGATGATGTCGGGATGGATGTCGTACTTTTGCAACGCCTTCTGGGTCTCCAAACCAATGACAGTCTGGTGAAGCAGTACCTGATTGAGTACAGAGCCAAGGACATAGCGGTAGCCCTCATGGGTCACTGCCGTCTCGACGGCCTCAGATATGGCGCAGCCCAGAGAACCGCTAGTATCGGGATGCTCTGAGAGAATCTTCTGTCCCACCTTGGTCGTCAGACTGGGCGAAGGAGTCACCGAGGCACCGTAGGTACGCATCACCTCGCGGCGGAAGGGCTTCTGCTCATAGGAGCACTTCACCATAAAGACCTTGCAGTCCAGATGGAAGTAGGCACAAGCCATGCTCAGGGCGGTACCCCACTGGCCCGCGCCGGTCTCTGTAGTCACACCCTTGAGCCCTTGCTTCTTGGCATAGTAAGCCTGGGCAATAGCGGAATTGAGCTTGTGAGAGCCGGAGGTATTGTTGCCCTCAAACTTGTAGTAAATCTTGGCCGGAGTGTCAAGAGCTTTCTCCAAGAAATAGGCCCTTACGAGAGGCGACGGACGATACATCTTGTAAAAGGTGAGGACTTCGTCCGGTATATCAAAGTAAGGTGTATCGTTGTCCAGCTCCTGCTTGTTGAGGTCTGCGCAGAAGATAGGCGCCAAGTCGTCTGCTGTCAGCGGCTTGCCGTTGGCAGGATTGATGAGAGGCGCAGGCTTATTCTTCATGTCAGCGCGTACGTTGTACCACTGCCTAGGAATTTCGTCTTCTGGAAGATAAATCTTGTAAGGAATTTTCTGCTTCATGAGTATAAGTTGTGTGAATGTGTAAAATGATTGTCATGTCTCTCCGCGCCTTCACTCGGCAGGGCACAGTCCGACAGTCCGCTGTCTGCAGTCTGCCTTGCTGCTTGAGGGGGGATTGTGCTGACGCACTCGGATGATATGCTACAAAATTACACTTAAAATGTCAGAAGACCGAACGTTTTGCGCTGTTTTTCATCAAAATCTGTTTCTCTGTCAAATCTTTCCCTATCTCCCGGCACGGTTGCTCCTTCGTTTTGTCACTTTTGCCGTCCGATTCCGACAGATTGAGGAGCGCCCAGACCAAAAGAGCAGATGAAGCAATGCAACCTACGAGACATACCTACGGAGCAAGTGGCAGCGATGCTTCGGAGGCGAGGCACAGAGACCAACATCGCACCTATTACCACATGCCCCTCTCAGAATGAAGTCACTGATGTTTGTACCTTATACCGCTATCCACTTGCAAGCGTGCCGCCGTGCCCTATGACTTTTAAGACAATGAGCCACAAGGGCCCAAGCTACCCCAATCTACATTGCCCTGCTCTTCTCTTCGTTGTTACTTTGCTCGATAGCCCTGTGAGAGAACGATTTACCCCAGCTGATGGTGTAATAGGCGGAGAGCACAATGAAGGGCAGGTGACGGCCGTACATGGCATAGGCATTATAGATGTCGCCCGTATTGGTGCGCGTCCACTTCTTTTGTGCCCACAGCAGATCGTTGGTAGCCATCTTCACCGTGAGCCGCTTGTCCAGGAACTGGCGCATAATGGAAAAGCTCAGACTGTGGTAATCATCACTGCGGCCGTAGGCGGTCTTCTCCTTGGAGTTGTAGCGGTAGGTAAGCATCAGACGAAAGTCAGCTGGAAGGAGTACAGTATGCTGCATGTAAGCTCCCCAATTGAAATTGTTGGTAGTGCTCTCCCGGGTGACGAAGCGGTCGTAGCTGAGACGTCCCTGGACGGTTACGACCCACCACTTGGCAATGGTGACAGGCAGGAAGAGGTTGAGGTTGGTGAAGCGATTCTTCACGCCATCGACAAACGACTGCCGGATGTAAGTGTTGTCGCCGATGGTATCTGTGGTATTATAGTTCTCCAGCCCGTTGTTACTCCAGGCGTGGGTCAGCGAGAGCTGATACTTGCCGCCCAACATCCACGAGAGCTGAAGGTTGTAGCTATAGTTGGGCCGCAGCGCAGGGTTGCCCTCCATGATGACATAACGCGAGGAGAAGTAGCGCGATGGCATCAGCTTCATATAGCTCACGCGCTGGGTGCGCCGCACGAGACTCACCGTGAGCGCATTCTTGTCGGAAGGCTTCCATGAAGCGTAGAGACTCGGGAAAAGGTCATAATGATGGTAAGAGAGTGAGTAGCCCTTGGCATCGGCGGCATCGTACTCACCACGCAGTCCTGCCGTAAAGCTCCAGTGCTTCAGATCAAGACTGTATTTCAGATAAGTGGCTTGCAACTGCTCCACATAGGTAAAGTTGTAGCCGTAACCTTTGTTCTCCTGCCACAGTCCGTCGGTGAGTGCGAGCGAGCGGAAATCATCGTCCTTGGTGGAGTAGCTGTACTTGGTTCCAGCCATCAGCGAGGCTTTCTTGGCCAGTTGCCAGGTGACGCGGGCCTCTGATGAGACAATGAAGTAGGGCAGATGCTGATAGTGTCTCACGTGTTCGTCGGATACCGGTTGGTCGGAGGCGTCGTAGTTGTAATACTTGAAACGATCGGTCACATGGTAGAATGATTTCGACACATCGCCTAACAGAAGTAGTGTGTGCTGGTGGGCTACACCGAAGTTACGCCGGAAATTGACGCTGCCATCCAGCATGTCGTAGTTTTGCTGGGTGATGTGGTGGTTATTTGTCAACCTGATCTCCGGTGCATTCTCCCCTCCGATGCGCGTGTCGCCCACATTGTGCTCGTCCTTACCATAATGATAGTAATGCAGGTTGGCTGATAACTTGTTGTACGCTGTGAAGTCGTAATAGAGATTGGCAGAGATATCGCCATTCAAATCATTCATCTTATCTGTAATCTCACTCGTGTAGTCCACATTATCCTTGCGGTTGTCGCTGTACTCGTCCACAAGCAGACAGCCACGGCCCACTGTGCCACTGCCGCTGACATCGAAGCCAAACTTACCCTTGTTGTAAGAATACTGCACGTACGGTTCCGCAGCAAGGTAGGAGGGGAAGTCGAGATTGCCCCCCGCGATCAGCTCTGATCCGGTCTCACGCTGACGGGTGAGAATGCGCAAGATGCCACCAGTGCCTTCAGCGGCAAACTCAGCCGAAGGGTTGGCGATAATCTCTATCTTGTCGATTTCCTCCGAGCGAATGGTTTTGAGGTAGTTCATCAGCTGTTCGCCGCTGAGCTTGATCTGTCGGTCGTTGACCATGACCTGCACACCTGGTATACCTCCGATGGAGAGATTGCTGCCGTTGCGCCAGACTCCAGGCAACTGATCGAGCAACGACTCGGCGCTGTTACCTATGCCGAGGACGCTATGACGAATATCCACCACCGTACGGTCGCCTTTATAAGTGATAGTGGGGCGCAGCCGCGTCACATTGACTTGACGTAACATGATACGGTCAGTCTGCAATCGGATCGTGCCAAGGTCAGGAGAAGTGGAAATGAACCACTTGGTCTTATAGCCCACGTAGCTTACCCTTGCAATGACCCGCCGGACATTGCAAGGAATGACGACATATCCACTCTCATTGCTCACGCCTCCGGAAAGAAAGGTGGAGTCGTCGGGCGAGAGCAGTATTACGTTGGCATATCCAACAGGATCGCCCTTCTCGTTGACCACGCGGCCTTTGTATCTCAGTATCGTCTTCTGTGTGCATTCCACGTTGATGATGCTGTCATTTACCATTGTCATGCTGAGGGGATAGAAGCCGATAATATGTTGGATAGCCTCGGGGACAGTCTCATCCTTCACCGAGGTGGTCACGCGGAAGTCCTCCAAATCGTTGTAGATAAAGTTGATCGCATAGCGGTGTGTCATATTGCCGAGTTGCTGCAAGGCCACAGGCATCGTCACATTGTGGAACTCATGGCTCACGCGCTGAGCAACAGCCGTGGCGGCACAGAGTAGCATGACAGCTAACAACAGGTAAGCCTTTCTCATCGCTACTTTACATTAAGAGTGTCACCACTGCGTGTGATAGTAATCTGCTGGAACCCGTTGAGGATAGCAATGTTGGCATCGATAGACTTGGCCCGATCCCATTCAAAATGCAGGCGGATGGACTTGACGACCTCACTATGATAGACGACCTTCAGCCGATAGTATTGAGCCATCGTGGAGAGGATGTCTGCGAGCGTGACATTCTCAAAGACTTGGACAACAGGTGCGGACTTAGGCACACTACTCTCAATAGTAACGGATGATGTATGGGGCGAAGCCGATACAGGAATAGTTTGCTCTACCTCTGGCTTATGAGCAGCAAAGGGACTGCGGATCCATCCCAACCGAGTCATGGCAGCGAAAGTCATCCCCGTGAGTAAGACGCAGCCAATAAACATGGCAGCGACACGCAAGCGACGGGGATGTCGTCGTCGGGCGCCGTGACCAACAGAAGATGAATCCTCAGGGTGCGAGTGGCTGAATGTTTCCCACGCCCGATCCACATCAAAATCTTCACTTTCGGCCCGTTCCTCGGAGAGGGCGCGTTTCAGTTGGACCAACAGTTCGACATCGTGTAAGATCTCACGAAGCTCGCTATCGGTATAACACTCAGGGTGCTCCTGCACTTCAAGCAAGCGCTTGGCCTCTTCTTCGTTCGAATGGTTCATGGCTCTAGGTTTTTGACGTTCTCTTTCAACACTTTGACAATGTGCGACAGATGCTTCCACACGGCGATGCGACTGATACCCATCTCGGCGCAGATAGCCTTGTAATCCTTGCCGTCAAGATAGCGCAGAGTGAAGAGACGGAGCTCCTGTGACGTAAGCAGCGTATGGGCAAGATGGCGCAGCTGTACAAGCCGTCGTTCATCCTCCTCCCAGTTATTTTCTTGCATTTCGCACGAATAGAGATGGATGATGCGCTCGCGGTTGCTTTTGTCGCGCAGCCGTTTCAGACAGCGGTTGCGTACAGCGGCCATCAGATAGCCCTCGGTCGATGCCGGCAACAGCTGAGTATCGACCTCCAACAGGCTGGCGAAGACCTCACTCACCACGTCTTCGCTCTCCTGTCTGTCATAGAGTAGCGAGCAGGACAGGGCATACATACGGCGATAGTACTGGCGGAAGAGTCGTTCAACGTGGTGTCTTTCCATCGACTGTCTTGTGTCTTTTTATCATCAATACCCTTGAGCGGAGAAAATGTTAACTATCCAGGCTTAGTTTTTTGGGGTAGCCTATTGATGCATATCGCAAAGATATACTTTATCATAGGGAAGTCTGCACGTCCCCGAGCACTCAATATCAACAAGAATGTCTTCTCTACACGATAGTCTGCGTGCTCAGTGCGCCCACCACGACATCACTTGCAAGGATACAGAGATAAGAGCCTCTGACACAAGGATAGCGAGCCTACATTTGCCGCCCAGCAACGGTAGCGGCAACAGGAATCCAAGCGCGAGCATGACTCAGAGATGCAAGAGCATGAAGAAATTGCCCACAAGCAGTTCCTCCAAGCTCTGCAAGTCATCCACAAGCTACACATTCAGCGTAAGTACACATAGAGATGGGCAACGACAGCGGTGGACTCAGCTTATATGGTAAAACGGTATTCCAGAGGCCTCAGCAGAGCGGATATTCGCTCTGCTCCTCTCCCTCTTTTTCTCTGCCAATATGGGTAGGCAAGAAAGCATTCAGACGGAAGAAACTTAGAACTGCCTTCCCAGCTGAGACGGATGGCGGTACGCTAGTAGGCGTCACCGTGGTTGACTTCATCGAGATCGATCTTCTTGCGGTCAATCGCCCGCCAAGCGTACCAGATATAGGCCACGACAAAGGGAACGAGCAGACTGACAAAAAACATCACCTGCAATGTGAATGGACTGGAAGAACTATTCTCAATCGTCAGGGAGCTCTGCAGGTCAACGTTGGAAGGATAGTAAGCCGTATGGTTCCATCCTGCACAAAGGAGCAGAGACAGGACAACGAGAATAACACCGATACCGGTCGGCCAGATGCCCTTGATATAGGTCTTGCTGACGATGGTGCGGACTATGCCGTAGAGTACGAGCACAACGCCTACAATCAGAAGTGCTGAGAGATACCACATCTCGATAAAGTTGTGGAGATACTTCAGCGGCTCCATCGTAATGACGCCGGTGGCAGGATCGTAGGCGTAGCCAGCCTTGAGCAATACATGGATGAAGAAAGTGAGGAAGCAAACCAAGAAGAGGGCTGCGTTGCCCACAAGCTGCACAGAGCCGCGGCTACGGATATTCTCATTGTTGACATTATTGATGACATACAGGGTGCCCAAGACACGAGCAAGGAAAAGAACGGCAAGTCCAAAGATGACATTCCACACATTAAGCAGGGCATCGAGACCATTGCTTGCGTTGGCCCAACGACTGATGACCGGTGCGGCTACATTGGTGATGTTGGCCTTTTCTACGACAAAGTTGCTGCCGTCAAAAAACGTGGCAACCGCTCCGCCAAGAAGCAGCGGGCCAAGGATACCATTGATGACAAGACATATCTGAAAAGTCTTTACGCCGAGGAAATTGCCAAGTTTATTCTGAAACTCATAGCTTACCGCCTGCATGACAAATGTGAAGAGGATAATCATCCACAGCCAGTAAGCTCCGCCGAAACTGGTACTGTAAAAGAGCGGGAAAGAGGCAAAAAAGGCTCCGCCGAAGGTAACAAGCGTCGTAAACGTAATCTCCCACTTGCGGCCCGTACTGTTGACCAGCAGACGGCGCGTGTCTGCATCGTAACCAAGGCTGAATATCATAGAATTGGCACCTTGGACAAAGAGCAAAAAGACGAGCAGTGCGCCCAACAGGCTCACTACCAGCCACCAGTATTGTTGCAAAAAGAGATAAGTCATAGTGATAGTTTTTTATTTTATGTTTAGAGAATAGCTGTATTTGACATAGACAGAGGTCTAGGCATTCGTTCCTTCTGCCTTATTCTCGTCCGAATGTTCGGGTCCGCGTTTGATCTGCTTACAGAGAATACTGATCTCAACAGCAAGCATCGTTGTGAAAAGGACGAGGAAGATGAAGAACGTAAGTACCACACTGCTCGACTGCACGTCGGAGATGGCGGCCCAGGTAGGCAGCATGTCCTGTATGGTCCACGGTTGGCGGCCCAGCTCGGCGACCACCCATCCGCACTCACTGGCGATGTAAGCCAAAGGCAGAAGAGCCAGTGCAACCTTGTGGAGCCAAGTCTGCTGGGGCAGCTTAGGAGTACGGAAGCTCAGATACCCCATGGCGAGGAAGAAAAGGATAAACAGGCAGCCCATCCCCACCATGATACGGAAGCACCAGAAATTGACGGGCACATAGGGCACAATCTGGCTCGGATCTTTCACAAACCCATAGCCGTAATAAGACATCGTAGCGCGGAGCTCCTCCTTCAGTTGACAAATCCGATGGACAGAGGCGGTATTGGCTACCACGTTACCTGTTTTCTGAGACTTGGCCGCAGCTGCGCCGGCGGAGAGCGTACGGTACTCCTTCAGCGCAACAATGGCTCTACGACCCATAGCAATCTTGTCGCGGGTACTGGGCTCGCGAGTGCCGTCTACCTTGGGGTAGCCCTTGATGATATCGTTGATGCCCGGCACATACCCATGCGGGTCATGCGTCGCCAGGATGGAGAGCATATTGGGAAGCCCGATGCGCAGGGGCGGTTGGGCCTGCTGCTGATAGTCCGGCTGCTTCATGGGATTGACCCACGCTACGGCCGTCAGACTCTGGTCCGTGCCGCCATTGTAAAGTGCTTCCATGGCCGCCAACTTCATCGGCTGTACACGGGAGACCATATAAGCCGAGTTATCGCCCGTCAGTGCCGCCAGCAAAGAGGCCACGATACCAACTACACTGGCTATCTTGATGCTTGCCAACGCCAGCTTCTGCTCACGCTTCTTCCAGAGATACCAGCAACTCACGGCTACCGTGAAAACAGCACCGATGACCCAAGCTGAGGTGACGGTGTGGAGAAACTTGTCGACAGCAAAAGGTGACAATGCAACGTCCCAAAACGAAGTCATCTCAAAACGCATCGTATCAGGATTGAAGGTCTGACCGACCGGATACTGCATCCACGCATTGGCCACGAGGATCCACCACGCTGAGATAGTAGCGCCAAGGCCTGTCAGCCAGGTCGAGGCAAGATGGAAACCGGGCGAAACTTTCTTCCAGCCAAAGAACATCACGGCGACAAACGTAGACTCCATAAAGAAGGCCACTATACCCTCGATGGCCAGCGGTGCGCCGAAGATATCGCCGACAAACCAGCTGTAATTGCTCCAGTTGGTGCCAAACTCAAACTCAAGAATAATGCCCGTGGCGACACCCATAGCGAAATTGATGCCGAAAAGCCGCTGCCAAAATCGGGCCGCGTCTTTCCAAAAGGCTTTGCGTGTACGGTAGTAGCAAGTCTCGACGATGCCCATGATGACCGCCAGACCTAACGTCAGCGGAACAAAGAGCCAGTGGTAGATGGCCGTGAGCGCAAACTGAGCGCGTGACCAGTCAACAGTAGCAGGAAGTGCATCCAATAAGAAATTGATCATATTTGTCTATCATTAAAATCATATCGACATACAAGAAAGCATTTACAGCCGAGGAGGCAATTGTCATTGATGTGCATGCAACTCCATCTGCTGCTGTACATAGTCTGCTTCATGCCCTTTTACCGCCCTTTGCTTAATCACATCCGGGAAGAAGAGCACTTTCAAGATAGCAAAGATGATGAAGAGCTTGATCAGGATAACGGCCCACAGGGTCCGCCCTACCGTCATCCGGCGAAAGCCGTCGTAGTAGAGATGCCAGACTTTATATAGGAAGCCGTTGGAGCCCATGGAGATTTCTCGTTAACTTATTATTTCCTCTGCTTTATCGCACAAATTGATGTACAGATCTCTTGTGACACGTGTCTTGGCGACGGCAGCATTCAGTTGCCTCCCCTTGCAAAGAGGCCGACCACCTCGCGACAAATTTAAGGATTATCTGACAAACAAGCAAATTTTCAAAAAAAACTGTCTTCACGTTCTCCAAAAAACTTCACAAGTGACGTCCTCGTGCTGCGGAGCCATACCCGTATCGTCTGCAAGCTCAGTCCGCGATACCGACAGTAACCCTACAGTACAGTCCGTAAGACCACCACGCATTGATAATATAATGGTACATTGTCTGTACAAGTTTTTGTCTCCCCTGCGCGACTTACGGAAACGGTACAGACACAATTCGACTTGAGGCAAAAGCTTTCTATCCGTCTGTCAAACGTCAGGCTGACACTTTCTCTCCCCAAACCATGCTGATCGGCCTAAGCCCCAAAGTGCTTGAAGGCCAAAAGTGGATAGGACTAATAAGAGAAAGAGCCAACCTGGCTTGGCCGACCCTTATGCTTTATACCAGAGGTTGAAAACTCATATACGGAAACTTCTAACATAGCTATATTCGCCTTTGCACTTATCGTGCGCAATTCTGCTAGCGCTAGCCGCGCACCATCAAGGCCCGGCAAAGATGCTCCTTCTGTAGTCGCAAGACACCGTTTCGCCAAAAATCTATAGCGTACTTTTTGCTAAAATAGTCGCAAACCATTTGTAGACAAGCAATACTACACTTTATTGAATCGCGTTGGCGAATAACAGAAAATTTTCTCTTGTACAATATACTTGAAATTAATCGTAAAGAATATACATTGCTAAAAACATAGCCTTACCTTTCTATAGAGATACCCTCTTCGGTGCTATTCAAGACTTTACCTAATTTATGTTTCTTATCAGCATTCTTACGGAATGTATATCTTAGGATAACCCAAGGACGGAAATTCTGATCCTTGTAATGATTCTCTGTTATCGACGAAAATGTCCCATCCTCAGTAGTCGTCTTGCTTTGATATTCGCCAGTCATATGATGTAAGCATACACCCACATAAAAGTCGGGTGTGAAATTGTAATTAACTTGGATATTGGCAACTGATGGATGCGTATATGTGGTACTACTCAAGGCAGTGTAATCTCTTGAATTGTAATCTACATCGCCATAGAATGAGAAGTTTTTCACTTGTGCATTAAAGCCAAATGAGGCATAGGCAGAGTTCTTGGCGTTTTGTCTCATGTAATGGTCAACTTTCCATCCGCCACCAGCATCGATTTTTCCCCTCCCTTAAAACGGTAACTCAGATCAGCTCCGGCAGACGTTTGGGCGAAATGCCCCGTATTGGCATAAGTGCTATAATAAACGCCACCATCGGAGTAGCCTTTATTTTCTATCATATCACTAATGTATCTATAACTAACAGATGGTATGAAATATAATTTTCCAACATTCAAGGTATAGGACATTGAAACAAGCTGCGTCATCTCTGGCTTAAGTTTTGGATTGCCAATGCTTATACAAACAAGGAGTCCGTCGAGGTGTTGTACGGATTTAGATATGCAACATTTGGAGCCGTGTTCGTAAGTTGGTAGCTCAAACGGATGGAGTTGTGGCTATTGGCTACCCAGATCATACTTGCATTGCCCCTTGGACGGAAATAGTTGTAGCTGGCATCGCCTGCCTTTGACCATATTCCCTCCATTCCGATAGATGCATTATAGCGCAGGTGCTTAAAGGAACTGCCATAACCAACATATACATATATTGATTATAGCTGCGATGCTTGAAAAGAGGATTCTCAGCAATGTTGTTGATGTCATCCATGATGAGCGTACTGTGCTTCCGGCAATCAGCGAACTATTGTTGGCATATTCATTGGAGAAATCTATATTGAAACTCCCGGAATGACGCTTATTATCATAAAGCATATTTGCATCAGTCTGTTGCTCGTCGTAAAAGTCTGTACAATTGGCGGAATACTTATTCTTATTGAAATTATACGCTTGGCGCAATTCCAATTCACTGCTTTTTGAAAATGAATGTTTGTAATACAGACTTGTCGTGAGAATATTGCTTTTGTTCTTGTCAAAGGAATTGAAGCTATATAACCGCGAGCCATCTGTCAGATAATCTCCCTGTGCGGAACTTTTTCTTCAGTCGTATTATTTGAGTCGTAGAATTGGGCTGCAAAATAATCTTTTGAGGAAATCTGGTACTTCAGCAACAATTCACCAATCCACATGTTGTCATCAGTGCATGTAGATTGGTTGTATGTCTGTTTGTAGCCTGTATTCGTGCGATTTATGGAAGATTCTATATTGTCATGATATTTACCGTACAGGCTTATCTTATGATTTCCTACTTCAAAATATCCCACACTAAAGCCATTGTCAAGAGGAATTTCATGACGTGTAGCCCCTTCAAGCCATAAGTATGGTTTAGTATGCTTTTTTAGTTTGATATTCAAAATACTCGTACCCCCTTCTTGTAAATAGCGTGCGGATACCGAGTTTACCACCTCTACAGACTCAATGTCAGATGGAGAAATCGGTCTAATGCCAGAATTGACCATATTGCCATTGATAAGAATCAAAGGCGCTTTCCCGTCTAACATTTTGACCGATGAAGTGTTGGGGTCGGAAATGAGGGCAGGAATCTCTTACAAAGCCCTGAAAGGATTACTCATCTTCTTGGCATCTGACGATAGATAAAATACCTCACCGTTAGCTGTTCTTTTTACTGTCTGGCTACGGTCTGCCACAACCATCACCACTCCAAGTTTTTTCGTCACTTCTTCCAGTTGAAGATGCGCTCAGTCGTGCCCGCGATATGAAGTGAATCGCTGACAGCTTGATAGCCTAAGCACATTACCTCAACGATGTAATCGCCATTAGGGACATTCATGGAAAATGAGTCTTTTTATCAGAAGAGGTTGTTTTGAAAACTTTTCCATCTTGGACGAGCAAGACATATCCACATTAGCTATTCCGATGCCATCTTTCTTCGACACGAGTTCTCCATGAAATACATTCTGGGCAAATGTAAACGCTATATTCATTAGCGCAATAAACGGTATTCTTCCCATCAGTAGTATCCATTAAAAATTAGGAACCAAATAAGTGAAGTTTATTCTTCTTGGCATTGCGGTCAGTAGACCTCTGAAGCTAGCCCATTTCAAGAGGGAAATTGACGAAATATGGCTCTTTCTCTTTTCGGCTATTGCAGTCAAACATTGCATTGCATTTCCTCGCCCCATGGTTAGTGCCAGTACATTTTTCACTGTCAGTGTTTGTATCCGAATAGGTCCCATCTGCATTTGTAGTAGATTCTACTTGCCCAAAGTTTCTGCAAATATGACACATTTTGCAAGGATAACAACACACAACTGACCAACAGGGTCGGATAATACAAAAAAATAGGACCTGCCGATTCTTTCGGCAAGTCCTATCATATATATTATTTACCTTAAGACTTTGCGCCCGAGATATTAAGCCTTAGGAGCCTCCTCTGCGGGCTTATCTTCAGCCTTGGGAGCTTCTGCTGCAGGTGCCTCAGCAGCGGGAGCTTCAGCCTTAGGTGCCTCAGCAGGTGTTGCTTCCTCTGTAGCGGCAGCCTTGGCAGAAGACTTCTTACCAGCACGACGAGTGCGGGTTTTCTTCTTACCTGCAGACTTAGCCATATTCTCGTCAAAGTCTACGAGCTCAATGAAGCACATATCTGCTCCATCGTCGGCACGGCTGCCAAGCTTGATAATACGGGTATATCCTCCTGGACGGTCAGCTATTTTGGCGGCAATTTCGCCAAAAAGTTCTTTGACAGCCAATTTATCCTTAAGATAGCTGAAGACTACACGACGGGAGTGAGTCGTATCCATCTTGGACTTGGTAATCAACGGCTCTACATACTTCCGCAGGGCTTTAGCCTTGGCAACGGTGGTTGTAATCCGCTTGTACTTAAACAGGGAAGCGGACATATTGGCCAGCATGGCACCTCTGTGAGAAGCTGTGCGAGATAGGTGGTTGAATTTCTTGTTATGTCTCATTGTAATTATTCTTTTTCGTCTTTTTCAAGTTTATACTTCGAAATATCCATGCCAAACTGGAGATTGAGGTCTGCAAGCAGAGTATCCAATTCAGAGAGGGACTTTTTGCCAAAGTTGCGGAACTTCAAAAGGTCGTTCTTATTGTACTGTACCAAGTCACCGAGTGTCTCCACATTGGCAGCTGCCAGACAGTTGAGCGCACGTACAGAGAGGTTCATATCCGTTAGTTTGGTCTTGAGGAGCTTGCGCATGCGAAGATCTCCCTCATCGATAGGATTGTTGGTCTCTGTCGTATTCTCAAAGGCCATCTTTTCCTCGGAGAAGAGGCTGAAGTGGTACATGAGTATCTTGGCTGCTTCCTTGAGCGCGTCCTTAGGATGTATGGATCCATCAGTGGTGACCTCGATAGTCAGACAGTCATAGTCGGTCTTCTGTTCTACACGATAGTCATCGATAGAATATCTCACATTGCGAATGGGCGTGTAGATAGAATCTATCGGAAGCATGTTGATCTCGGTGCAAAATTCGCGATTTTCATCTGAGGTTACATAGCCACGGCCTTTATTAATCGTAAGATCAATCTGCATTTTTGCCTTAGGGTCAAGGTGGCAGATCACTAAATCAGGATTGAGGACTTCGAAGCCTGTCAGATTTTTGTTGATATCACCAGCCTTGAATTCGGTGGTGTTTTCTACCGTAATGCTGACCTTGGCGTTCTCGTACTCATTGATTAGCTGTCTGAAGCGTACCTGCTTAAGGTTAAGGATAATGTTGGTGACGTCTTCCCGTACGCCCGGCACTACAGAAAACTCATGCTCTACGCCACTGATACGTACAGTATTGATGGCGAAGCCCTCAAGAGATGAGAGCAGAATGCGACGTAATGCGTTTCCGATAGTGGTGCCAAAGCCCGGTTCCAACGGACGGAATTCAAACTTTCCGTATGTTGGCGACTCTTCCAGCATTATGACTTTATCTGGTTTTTGAAATGCTAATATCGCCATGGATATATAATTAATTAGTTTTTGGAGTACAATTCAACGATTAACTGCTCATTGATATTCTCAGGAATATCAGCGCGCTCAGGAAGGTGGAGGAACTTGCCACTCTTGGTGTTCTCATCCCACTCCAGCCAAGGATACTTGCTGTGGTTGAATCCGGCAAGCGCATTGTCGATGACTTCAAGTGACTTGGACTTCTCGCGTACTGCGACAATCTGACCCGGAGCCACGGAATAGGAAGGAATATTGACCACCTTACCGTCTACCGTAATGTGACGATGGTTAACGAGCTGACGGGCTGCAGCACGAGTAGGAGCAATACCCAGACGGTATACTACATTGTCAAGACGACGCTCGAGCTCCTGAAGCAAAGCCTCACCGGTCACGCCATTGGAACGGGCTGCTTTTTCGAAGAGGATACGGAACTGTCTCTCGAGAACACCATATGTATACTTTGCCTTCTGCTTCTCTGCGAGCTGTGTGCCGTACTCAGAAGTCTTACGACGACGATCATTGCCATGCTGGCCAGGAGGGAAGTTTCTATTGCTTAAGACCTTGTCCGGGCCGAAAATGGGCTCGCCAAACCTACGTGCTATACGTGATTTTGGACCTGTATATTTTGCCATTACTTTTTGATTTTAAGGGTTGATTAGAAATACTTAGACTCTTCTTCTCTTCGGAGGACGGCATCCATTGTGAGGAAGCGGAGTCACATCGATGATTTCAGTAACTTCGATACCAGAAGAGTGAACGGCACGAATAGCAGACTCACGTCCGTTGCCCGGGCCCTTGACATAGGCCTTAACTTTGCGCAGGCCGAGGTCATAAGCTACCTTGGCGCAATCCTCAGCTGCCATCTGGGCGGCATAAGGAGTATTCTTCTTGGAACCACGGAAGCCCATCTTACCGGCGGACGACCATGAGATCATTTCGCCACTATTGTTAGTAAGAGATACAATAATGTTGTTGAATGAGCTATGGATGTGCAACTGACCTGTTGCCTCTACCTTTACTACTCTTTTCTTAGCTGTAACATTTTTCTTTGCCATAGTGCTATCTCCTATTATTTAGTAGCTTTTTTCTTATTTGCAACGGTCTTCTTCTTACCCTTGCGTGTACGCGCATTATTCTTCGTACTCTGACCACGAACGGGGAGGCCGATACGATGACGGACGCCGCGATAGCAGCCGATATCCATCAAGCGCTTAATGTTCATCTGAACTTCAGAGCGGAGGTCACCCTCAACCTTGAAATTGCTGCCGATAATCTCACGGATCTTTGCCGTCTGATCATCTGTCCAGTCTTTTACTTTGATACCGCGATCTATACCAGCCGTGTCCAATATCTTGCAAGCACGGCTGCGACCTATACCATAGATATAAGTCAAAGCGATTTCCCCTCTCTTATCCTGGGGCAAATCTACACCAACGATTCTTATTGCCATATAATGATTTGAATTGATTACTTTTGATTAACCCTGACGCATCTTAAACTTAGGGTTCTTCTTGTTGATAACAAACAGACGCCCCTTGCGACGTACAATCTTGCACTCTGGGGTACGCTTCTTAATTGATACTTTTGTTTTCATATCTAATGTTATTTGTATCTAAATACTATTCGGCCCTTGGACAAGTCGTAGGGACTCATCTCAACCTTGACCTTATCACCGGGCAAAATGCGGATATAATGCAGACGCATCTTGCCTGAAAGGTGGGCTATGATAGGATGCCCGTTTTCCAACTCTACACGGAACATGGCATTGGACAATGCCTCTACAATTACTCCGTCTTGTTCGATTACTAACTGCTTGGACATAATCTCAATATAACTTACCTTCTATTTTTTCAACTTCCTCAAAGGACGACATAATGTCGGCTTTGCCATGATGCACGGCAATAGTGTGCTCAAAATGAGCGGCAGGCTGGCCATCACGAGTATAAATGGTCCATCCGTCCTCATCTATGTAAATGTCACGCTTACCCATCGTTATCATAGGCTCTATGGCTATGCACAGACCGTTGTGGATCAGCATGCCATTGCCCCTGTGCCCATAATTGGGCACCATCGGGTCTTCATGCATTTCCCGGCCTATACCGTGTCCGGTCAGCTCTCTTACGACACCGTAACCTTGCTTTTCACAATGGGCCTGAACGGCTTCTCCGATATCTCCGATACGATGACCTGCGATCGCAGCCTTGATGCCGAGGTAAAGACTCTCCTTAGTCGTCTTAAGCAACTGCTTGACTTCATCTGAGACCTCACCCACGCAAAAGGTGTAACAGGAATCACCATTGAAACCATTGAGCAACGTTCCACAGTCTACTGACACGATGTCACCTTCCTTCAGAGGATTATCATTGGGTATACCGTGTACAACTTGAGAATTGACAGAGCAGCAGACCGATGCAGGGAACGGACCTCCGTAGGGACTGGGTACACCCTTAAATGTAGGGGTCGCACCATTGTCGCGTATGAAAGTATCCGCCAGCTTATCTATCTGATTGGTTGTAACACCAGGCTTGATAATCTTGGCTATCTCGCCCAGCGTGCGGCCCACCAGCAGATTAGCCTGCCTCAGGAGCTCTATTTCGTCCTCAGTCTTCAGGTATACCATGATATATTAGTAGGCACTAAGATGTGCCGAACGACGAGTGCGTCCTGCGCTCAATAGTCCGTCGTAATGTCTTACAAGCAAGTAGCTCTCTATCTGCTGCAAAGTATCGAGAATGACACCCACCAAAATCAACAGGGATGTTCCGCCGAAGAACTGGGCAAACTCCTGATTGACATGCAGAAGATTGGCGATAGCAGGCAAAATCGCGATAAACGCGATAAAGAGAGAACCGGGCAACGTAATCAAGTCCATGATACGATCCAAGTAATCGGATGTACTCTTGCCGGGCTTGACGCCGGGAATAAATCCATTGTTACGCTTCATCTCCTCTGCCATCTGTACCGGATTAAGCGTAATCGCGGTATAGAAGTATGTGAAGGCTATAATCAACAGCACAAATACTATATTGTAAATAAGACTATTGGAATTGAGGAAATTGCGAAGCAACCACCCAGGATTTTCTTTCGTACCATAGCTTGCCAGCGTCAGCGGGATGAACATCAAAGCCTGAGCAAAGATGATAGGCATCACGTTGGCTGCGAAGAGCTTGATCGGGATATACTGTCTTGCACCACCATACTGCTGTCTACCCTCTACACGCTTGGCGTACTGTACAGGCACCTTGCGGACAGCCTGAACCAACAGGATAGAGACAGCGATGACGGCAAGCAGGGCAAAGATCTCGACAAGGAACTTCACAAGACCACCGGCTCCCGGAGAAGTCAAAGCAGTAACGAATTCCTGACCAAGAGCCTGCGGGAGTCGTGCGATAATACCTATCATGATGATGATAGAAATACCATTGCCCACGCCCTTGTCAGTAATACGTTCGCCAAGCCATAAGATAAACATTGCACCACCGGCCAGGATAAAGGTCGAACTGATCAGGAACCAGAGCCAAGGTACAGACTGCGTAATGGCAGGGCCTGCAGTTGTCTTTAAATTGTACAGATACATCGGCGCCTGGAAGATGAGGATAGCCACAGTCAGGTAGCGAGTATACTGATTGATTTTGCGACGTCCACTTTCACCCTCACGCTGCATCTTCTGAAATGCCGGAACGGTAACGGCAAGCAGCTGCATCACGATGGATGCAGAGATGTAAGGCATGATACCAAGGGCAAAAATAGAAGCATTGGAGAATGCGCCACCAGAGAACATATTAAGCAGTGACATCAAGCCGCTGCTTGTCTGCTCATGCAATTTGGCCAACTGCGCAGGATCAATGCCAGGAATGACGACAAATGATCCCAGACGATAGATGGCCACGAAGAGCAAGGTAATCAGAAGACGCTTACGCAGATCTTCTATTCTCCATATATTCTTGAGTGTTTCTATTATTTTTTTCATTTACTGGATTTTGGTAGCTGTACCGCCTACAGCCTTGATTGCCTCTTCTGCTGTCTTAGAGAAAGCATTTGCCTCAACATCCAATTTGGAAGTCAAAGAGCCATTACCCAAGATCTTGACAAGCTGCCCCTTTCTGAGGAATCCTGCATCAAGCAGATCTTGCTTGGTAATCTTTTCCAGCTTCTTGGCGTCAGCAAGCACTTGCAGCACACCCAAGTTGATGGCCTTATACTCCACATGATTGATATTCTTGAAGCCGGATTTGGGCACACGACGCTGCAAAGGCATCTGACCACCTTCAAATCCAATCTTCTTCTTATAACCAGAACGAGCCTTAGCACCTTTGGTACCACGGGTAGAAGTACCACCAAGACCGGAGCCAGTACCACGACCAATTCTTCTACGAGTTTGGGTAGATCCTTCTGCAGGCTTCAAATTATATAGTTTCATCTTCGTAATCTTTATTTTTCTACACGGACTAAGTGATGAACAGCCTTGATCATGCCTTGAGTACTTGCATTGTCTTCCTGCTCAACGACTCTATTTAGTTTCTTAAGTCCCAGTGCATCGAGTGTGCGCTTCTCATTCTTAGAGGCACCGATGCGACTCTTGATTTGACGAATCTTTATAGTTGCCATAATTATCCATTAAAAACTTTATCAAGACCGAGGTTACGATCTCTGCCTACCGTCAAGGGATCACGAAGCTGCAGGAGAGCAGCAATAGTAGCCTTGACAAGGTTGTGAGGATTGGATGAACCTTTGGACTTAGCCAATACATCTGTTACACCTACACTCTCAAGCACAGGACGCATAGCACCTCCTGCGACAACTCCGGTACCGGATGATGCCGGCAGCAGGATGACTTCGGCGCCGCCAAATCTTGCAGAGACCTCGTGAGGAATTGTACCCTTGAGGATAGAGACTCTGACCAGATTCTTCTTGGCAGATTCTACACCTTTGGCAATCGCAGCAGAAACTTCTCCCGCCTTACCGAGGCCATAGCCGATGACACCCTTGCCATCACCTACTACTACGATAGCAGCGAAGGTAAAAGTTCTACCTCCCTTGGTTACTTTAACTACGCGATTAAGAGCAACCAGTTTATCAGTAAGCTCTTCAGCATTTGCACTTATTCTGTTTGCCATAATCCTTTAAAATTTTAGTCCGCCTTTACGGGCGCCATTAGCCAATTCCATTACTCGACCGTGATAGAGATAGCCGTTGCGGTCAAAAACTACTTTGGTGATACCTGCTTCGAGGGCGGCCTTTGCTATCTTCTCACCGACTTTAGCAGCTTGTTCTGATTTATTCATCTTCTCCATGCCCAGAGATGAAGCAGCTGCGAGAGTCGTAGCGGTCTCATCATTGATGATCTGGGCATATATCTGCTTGTTGCTTCTGAACACGCTCATACGAGGCTTCTCGGCAGTACCAGATATTTTATTTCTAACGCGATGCTTAATCTTAAGCCTTCTATTTATCTTGTTAGTTGTCATAGTCAAAAATTATTATTTAGCTGCAGCGGTCTTACCAGACTTGCGACGAATGACTTCTCCGACATAGAGGATACCCTTACCCTTGTAAGGCTCCGGCATTCTGAATGAGCGAATCTTTGCACAAACGAGTCCCAGAAGTTGCTTGTCACAGGACTCAAGGCAGATGTACGGGCGCTTGTTGCGCTCCGACTTCGTTTCGACTTTAATCTGCGGGGGCAGTTGAAGATAAATAGGATGAGTGTAACCGAGAGTAAACTCTATAAGATTACCCTGGTTGGATACCCTATAACCTACGCCGACGAGCTCCATCTCTTTTTTGAAGCCCTCGGATACTCCGACTACCATATTATTGACAAGCGCACGATATAGGCCATGAAAAGCCTGCTTCTGCTTCGGGTCTACACCCTCGTACTTCTCGTCAATGTCAAAGGTCAACTTGCCTTCGCTCATGGTAATCTTAATAGAAGGATGCACTGCTTGGCTCAATTCACCCTTTGGTCCTTTTACGGACACTACATTATCCTTCAGGTCAACTGTGACACCTGCAGGGATGTTAATCGGCAATTTACCTATTCTAGACATGCGTTTACTTCCTTAAAATCAATAAATGTAACACAATACTTCTCCGCCGATTTTCTCAGCTGCGGCCTCCTTGTCGGTCATGACGCCATGAGAAGTTGAAATGATTGCGATACCCAAGCCATTGATAACTCTCGGCATCTTCTTGTAACCTGTATAACAACGCAGACCTGGAGTCGAGACTCTCTTCAGTGACTTAATGGCTGAAGATTTGTCTTCATTGTTATACTTCAGGGCAATCTTGATGATACCCTGACGACCATCATCCTCAAACTTGTAGTTCAGGATATAGCCCTTCTGGAAAAGGATCTTGGTAATGTCCTTCTTCAGGTTTGACGCAGGAATCTCGACCACACGGTGCTTAGCCTGAATGGCATTCCTGAGTCTTGTCAAATAGTCAGAAATTGGATCTGTCATTATAAAAGTAATTTAATTGATCGGGAGAACCCGACAATATTAAAATTAGAAAACTCTTTTCTTTCTTGTTCCTACCAGCTAGCCTTCTTTACGCCAGGGATCAGACCGTTGGAAGCCATCTCACGGAATTGGATACGAGAGAGGCCAAACTGACGGATATAGCCCTTGGGTCTACCTGTGATCTTGCAACGATTGTGTAGACGGATAGGATTGGCGTTGCGAGGGATCTTTTGCAGCTTGCGAGCAGCTTCATATGCTTCGGCAGGATCGTTGGATTTGTTGACAATAGCCTTGAGAGCAGCACGCTTCTCAGCATATTTGGCTACAAGTCTGGCGCGCTTTACCTCACGGGCCTTCATTGATTCTTTTGCCATATCACTTATTTATTTTTATCATTGTTGAATGGGAGGCCGAAAGCCTTGAGCAAGGCGAAGCCTTCGTCATCTGTACGGGCAGAAGTGACAAAAGTAATGTTCATACCCTGGATACGCTCGACAGAGTCGATATTAATCTCAGGAAATATGATCTGCTCCTGAATACCCAGTGTATAGTTGCCACGTCCGTCGAAGTTACCTCCAATACCCTTGAAGTCACGGATACGGGGCAGAGCTACGCGTACCAATTTCTCGAGAAACTCGTACATGCGCTCTCTACGCAGTGTCACGCGGACTCCGATAGGCATCTTCTTACGAAGTTTGAAGTTAGCGACGTCCTTCTTGGAGACAGTAGCTACAGCCTTTTGGCCGGCGATTGCGGTGATCTCGTTGATTGCAACATCGATGATCTTCTTATCCTGGGTAGCAGCGCCCAAGCCTTGGTTGATAACGATTTTCTTGAGTACAGGTATCTGCATGGGTGAGGAGTAGTTAAACTCCTTCATCAACTCGGGAGCAATCTGCTCCTTGTACACTTGCTTTAGTTGTGCTGTATTTGCCATTACTTAATCACCTCCCCTGATTTCTTGGAATAACGTACAAGCTTACCATTTTCATCGCGCTTGCGCCCGATACGAGTAGGCTTGCCTGTCTTGGGATCAACTACATTAAGATTGGAGATATGGATAGGAGCTTCCTGCTTCTGGATACCTCCCTGCGGATGCTTGGCATCGGGCTTAGTGCTCTTGGAGACCATATTGACGCCCTCCACGATAGCACGCTGCTTATCCACATAAACCTTGAGGACTTTGCCTTTGGCGCCTCTGTTTACTCCTGTATTAACAAAGACTGTATCGCCTTTTTTAATATGTAACTTACTCATTAGGTTTCAATTAAAGATTAAAGAACCTCAGGTGCCAGAGAGACGACCTTCATATTGACAGCGCGAAGCTCACGTGCTACAGGACCGAAGATACGACTACCTCTCAACTCGTTGTCACCTGTCAAGAGTACGCATGCATTATCGTCAAAACGGATATAGGACCCGTCAGCACGACGTATTTCCTTCTTGGTGCGAACAATCAGGGCCTTGGATACGGCACCCTTCTTAATATCACTTGATGCAACTACATTTTGAACTGCTACAACGATGATATCGCCTACTGAGGCATAGCGTCTCTTTGTGCCGCCCAGGACACGGATGCAGAGGGCTTCACGCGCACCGCTATTATCAGCAACAGTCAATCTTGATAATGCTTGTATCATAATTACTTAGCTCTTTCAACGATTTCTACTACTCTCCAACGCTTTGTCTTGCTCAAGGGGCGGGTCTCCATCAACAATACGGTATCACCGACATTGCATTCGTTTTTCTCGTCATGAGCATGATATTTCTTAGTCTTGGAGACGAACTTACCATATATAGGGTGCATATCCTTAAATTTGGAAGCGACTATGATAGTTTTGTCCATCTTAGTGCTGATGACGACACCCTGACGCGTCTTACGTAAATTTCTTTCTTCCATGATTGATTATTTGTTAAGTTCTCTCTGACGCAATATTGTCTTCATACGAGCGATATCTCGACGACTTTCTCTAATCTTGGAAGGATTTGCAAGTGGGGAAACTGCGTGAGTCAACAGCATCTGGCCGTAGTTGGCAATTTCGCTATTCAGTTTATCCTGCAATTCGTTTGTAGGGATATTTACTATATCTGCAACTTTCATAATTAGGCGTTTTTATCATAATCGCGTCTTACGACAAACTTAGTATGTACCGGCAGTTTCTGAGCAGCCAGACGCAACGCCTCTTTGGCTACATCGTAGGAAACTCCTTCTACTTCAAAGATTATACGACCGGGAGTAACAGGTACTACAAATCCTACGGGATCACCTTTACCTTTACCCATACGTACGTCTGCAGGCTTTTTGGTAATGGGCTTGTCAGGGAATACCCTGCACCATACCTGGCCTTCACGCTGCATATATCGTGTCACGGCGACACGTGCTGCTTCGAGCTGACGGCTGTTAATCCATTCCGTATCAAGTGTCTTTATGCCGAAGCTGCCAAAAGACAGTTGATTACCGCGCTGGGCGTTGCCTTTGCTGCGTCCTTTCGCGGGTCTTCTCCATTTTGTTCTTTTAGGTTGTAACATCTTGCACTTTCACTTTTAACGGTTAACATTTCTACGACGTCGGCCACCTCTGTCGCCTCTGCCACGAGGATTTCCTCCGAAGTTGCGAGCCTTGTCGTTCTGCTGCGTAAAGTTCGGAGCTAAGTCTTTCTTGCCATAGATTTCGCCGCGGCAGATCCAGACCTTGATACCCAGAAGTCCCACCTTGGTGAGAGCCTCTGTCTGACAATAGTCGATGTCTGCGCGGAATGTATGGAGAGGAGTTCTTCCTTCCTTATACATTTCCTTACGGGCCATTTCGGCGCCGTTGAGACGGCCAGCTATTTGGATCTTGATACCAGCGGCGCCGGCACGCATTGTGTTGGCTACGGCCATTTTGATTGCACGGCGATAAGCTACCATGCCTTCAATCTGACGGGCGATGCTCTTGCCGACAATCTGGGCATCGAGTTCAGGTCTTCTGACCTCGAAGATATTGATTTGGATATCCTTGTCGGTAATCTTTTTCAGCTCCTCTCTGAGCTTGTCTACTTCCTGGCCGCCCTTTCCGATGATGACACCGGGATGAGAGGAGCAGATAGTAATCGTGATGAGCTTCAGAGTCCGCTCGATGACTATACGAGATACACTAGCCTTAGCGAGACGAGCTTCCAGATACTTACGGATCTTGGTGTCTTCCAGCAGGGTGTCACCAAAGTTCTTTCCACCGTACCAGTTGGAGTCCCAACCTCTAATAATGCCTAAGCGGTTGCTTATTGGATTTATTTTCTGTCCCATATACTATTTCGTTTCTGATTGTTCCGTTTCAGATGCTGCATCAGAAACGTTGTCTTTATTAGAACCTACATACAATGTGACATGGTTGGAGCGCTTACGGATGCGGTATCCACGTCCCTGGGGTGCGGGGCGCATTCTGTTAAGCGTAGAGCCACAGTCTACATATACTCTCTGTACAAAGAGTTCTCCATCCTCTGCCTTACGGTCATTCTTCTGCTCCCAGTTGGATATTGCGGAACGCAGAAGCTTCTCAACATCGGCAGAAGCAGCTTTCTTGGAAAACTTCAGGACACTCAGGGCGCGGCCTACTTCCATACCTCTCACAAGGTCTACGACGTAGCGCATCTTGCGGGGAGAGGAGGGGATATTTCGCAGGATAGCGAAAGATTCTCCCTTCAGGGCCTCTTTTCTTGCTTTAGCTGAATTTCTTTTTCTAGCTCCCATATTTAATTTCTTATTATTCTAAAATCATTTAGCCTTATTGCCAGCATGACCGCCGAACTTACGAGTAGGAGCAAATTCACCTAACTTATGGCCTACCATGTTTTCAGTGACATAGACGGGGATAAACTTATTTCCGTTGTGCACTGCGATAGTGTGACCGACGAAATCAGGAGAGATCATACAGGCGCGGGACCAAGTCTTTACAACATTCTTTTTACCGCTTTCATTCATTGCAAGGATTTTCTTCTCCAATGATACTGCGATATAAGGACCTTTCTTTAATGAACGACTCATAATTCTTTGTTCAAATATTAACCTGATTGCTACTTCTGATTACTTCTCTCAATAATGTACTTGTTGGACTGCTTCTTAGGACGACGAGTCTTGAGTCCCTTAGCATACAGGCCGGTACGTGAACGCGGGTGGCCACCCGACTGACGGCCTTCGCCACCACCCATTGGGTGATCTACAGGGTTCATGACGACACCTCTGTTGTGAGGTCTGCGGCCCATCCAGCGTGAGCGTCCTGCTTTACCGGAGCTCTCCAGAGCGTGATCGGAATTGCCGACGCTGCCGATAGTAGCTTTACAAGCGCTGAGTATCTTACGAGTTTCACCTGAAGGCAACTTTACGACGCAATAGTCACCCTCACGGGATGTAAGCTGCGCGAAGTTACCAGCAGAGCGAACGAGGATTGCACCCTGGCCGGGGCGGAGTTCCAAGTTGTGGATAATTGTACCCACGGGGATGTTTGCCAGGGGAAGTGCGTTTCCTACTTCCGGAGCAGCATCTGCACCAGACATCAGTGTTGTCCCGACTTCGAGGCCATTGGGAGCAATGATGTATCTCTTCTCACCATCAGCATAGTACAGGAGTGCGATGCGGGCCGAGCGGTTCGGGTCGTACTCGATTGTCTTTACGACGGCTGGGATTCCATCTTTCTCTCTTCTGAAATCGATAAAACGGAATTTTCTCTTGTGGCCTCCGCCCATGTAACGCATGGAGCGGTGTCCGAGGTTGTTGCGACCACCTGTGGACTTCTTGCCGTATACAAGAGACTTTTCTGGTACTGATGCAGTAAGTTCTTCGAAAGTACCAATAATTTTGTGTCTCTGACCTGGGGTTACAGGTCTAAATTTCCGTACTGCCATTGTTTATATATTGCTATAAAAATCTATAGTTTCACCTTCTGCCAATGTGACAATAGCCTTTTTGAAGGCGTTGGAGCGGCCCTTGAGCAGTGCATGCTTGGTATAGCGGGTCTTATCCTTGCCTGAGTAGTTCATTGTCGTCACTGACTTTACATTGACATTGTAGCGGCCTTCTACTTCGCTCTTGATTTGGAGCTTGTTGGCTTCAGGACGCACGATAAAGCCGAACTTATTGTTCTGCTTATCGGTGACTGCTGTCATCTTCTCTGTGACCAGAGGCTTTATGATAAAGTCCATTTCCTAGAGTTTACTTTGTTAAGATTTCGTTAATCTGCTCCAGTGCCTTTTCAGTCACCACCAGCGTGGCAGCATCCAAGACATTGTACGTATTAAGCTGCGAAGCCGTTGTCAGCTTTGCACCTTTCACATTGCGAGCAGACAAAAATACGTTTTTATCTGCACCTGGCAAAACCAGAAGGGACTTTTTATCAGCTACTTTGAGGTTTTCCTCCAGCTGGATGAAGTCTTTGGTCTTGGGGGCATCGAAAGTGAAATCTTCGATTACCAAAATTGCGCCTTCTTCCTTAGCTTTGTAAGCGAGGGCAGACTTACGTGCGAGCTGCTTTACCTTCTTGTTGAGCTTAAAGCCGTAGTCGCGTGGAGTAGGACCAAATACACGTCCGCCGCCCACCAGCACAGGAGAGTTGATATCACCTCTACGGGCGCCGCCGCCACCTTTCTGGCGACCGAGTTTGCGGGTAGAGCCGCTGATTTCACTTCTTTCCTTGGTCTTAGCCGTACCTTGACGCTGATTGGCCAGATACTGCTTTACATCGAGGTAGATGGCGTGGTCGTTAGGTTCGATGCCGAAAATGGCTTCATTCAGCGTGACCTTCTTGCCAGTATCCTCACCTTTTCTGTTCAAAACACTAACTTCCATTACTCTTTAACTATTACGATTGAACCTTTGCAACCGGCTACAGATCCCTTGACGAGCAGGAGATTGCTTTCCGGTATGACCTTTAAGACTTCGAGATTCTGCGTTGTTACGCGGTCGCAACCCATCTGGCCGCCCATACGCATCCCCTTAAACACTTTTGCAGGGTAAGAGCATGCACCGATAGATCCCGGCTTGCGGGCGCGGTCATCCTGACCGTGGGTTGACTGACCTACACCACCAAATCCGTGACGCTTTACTACGCCCTGGAATCCGTGGCCCTTGGATGTGCCGGTGATGTCGACATACTTCACATCGCTGAAGATGTCTACTGTCACGGTGTCACCCAGTTTCAGATCTTGCTTAAAACCATTGAACTCGGCCAAGTGCCTCTTAGGCGTTGTACCGGCCTTCTTGAAGTGACCTTTCTGCGGAGCAGTAGTGTTTTTTTCCTTCAATTCCTGGAAGCCGAGCTGGACAGCCTCATAGCCGTCTTTGTCTTGGCTCTTCACCTGAGTAACAACGCAAGGACCTGCTTCAATAACAGTGCATGGAACATTCTTTCCATCAGCACTGAAAACGGATGTCATTCCGATTTTTTTTCCTAATAATCCTGGCATTTCAGTTATAATTTATTTTTAGTACTATACCTTAATCTCTACCTCTACGCCACAAGGCAACTCGAGCTTCATCAGCGAGTCTACAGTTTTGGCTGTAGAGCTGTAGATATCTATGAGACGCTTGTAGGAGCAGATCTCAAATTGTTCACGAGCCTTCTTGTTGACGAAGGTACTGCGGTTGACAGTAATGATACGCTTGTGTGTGGGCAGGGGGATGGGACCGCTTACGATAGCGCCGGTTTCCTTTACTGCCTTTACGATCTTGTCGCTTGACTTCTCGACGAGCGTGTGATCGTAAGACTTCAGTTTGATTCTAATTTTTTGACTCATTATGTGTGTTTAGGCGAGGAGGTTGCTGCTTAAGAGTCATTCGTTAAGCAGCACCTTTCCTCTGATTGATTATTTATCCTTATACCAAGTCTGTTCTACCCTTCACTTCCTCAAGCACTGCCTTGGCAAGGCTCGAAGACAGAGGAGCGTGGTGATCATATTGCATAGAGGAGGTAGCGCGTCCGGAGGTGATGGTACGCAGTGCGGTCACATAGCCAAACATTTCAGCCAGCGGTACCATAGCCTTGATGATACGTGCGCCGGAGCGGGAACTCTCCATGCCCTCTACCTGACCGCGGCGCTTGTTAAGGTCGCCGATAACATCACCCATGCTCTCTTCGGGCGTTACGACCTCGAGGCTCATGATAGGCTCGAGCAGTACGGGCTTTGCCTTGGCGCAGGCATTCTTGTATGCATTGATGGCGCAGACTTCAAATGACAGCTGATCAGAGTCTACAGGGTGGAAGGAGCCGTCGAGCAGCTCTACCTTGAGGCTGTCCATCGGATAGCCGCCCAGGACACCGCTCTTCATGGCATTTTCAAATCCCTTCTGTACGCTGGGGATAAACTCCTTGGGAATGTTACCGCCCGTCACCTTGTTGACAAACTGCAGGCCGCCTTCCTTGAAGTCATCGTCTACCGGGCCGACGTTGACAATGATGTCTGCAAACTTACCGCGACCACCGGTCTGCTTCTTGTAGACCTCTCTGAGGTTGACAGTCTGCGTGATAGCTTCCTTGTAGTTGACCTGAGGCTTGCCCTGGTTGCACTCTACTTTGAACTCTCTCTTCAGACGGTCGATGATGATATCGAGGTGGAGCTCACCCATACCGGAGATGATGGTCTGGCCGCTCTGCTCGTCAGTATGTACCTGGAAGGTCGGGTCCTCCTCAGCGAGCTTCTGCAGTCCGAGAGAGAGCTTATCCATATCCTTCTGGGTCTTAGGCTCTACAGCGATACCGATGACGGGATCGGGGAAGTCCATAGACTCAAGTACGATAGGATGATTCTCGTCGCAGAGGGTATCACCGGTATGGATATCCTTAAATCCGACTCCTGCGCCGATATCACCGGCATCGATGCTCTCCATTGGGATTTCCTGGTTGGAGTTCATCTGGAAGAGTCGGCTGATGCGCTCCTTCTTGCCGGAGCGGCTGTTGTAGATATAGCTTCCTGCAGTGATTTTACCGGAATATACGCGGAAAAATACCAGACGGCCCATATAGGGATCAGTGGCAATCTTGAATGCGAGGGCGGCAGTAGGCTCATCCTCACCTGGTTTGCGGTCTTCCTCCTCATGGGTCTCAGGGTTGGTACCGACGATATTGATGGTATCCAACGGAGAGGGCAGGAATGCGCAGGTATAGTCCAACAGGGGCTGTACGCCTTTATTCTTGTAAGACGAGCCGAGCAGCATCGGGCAGAGGTCCATCGATACCGTACCCTTGCGGATAGCGGCGATGATCTCATCCTCCGTGATTGTGGAGGGATCATCCAGATACTTCTCCATCAGGGCATCGTCAAAGTTGGCTGCACTCTCCAGCATCTTGTCACGCCACTCCTCAGCCTGGCTCTGGAGCTCGGCGGGGATATCGTCGACCTCATACTCAGCGCCCAGGGTCTCATCGTGCCACAGGATAGCTTTCATCTTGATCAGATCAACTACGCCCTTAAAGTTCTCCTCTGCGCCAATAGGAATCTGTATAACTACAGGATTGGCGCCCAGGATCTCCTTCATCTGGCGTACAGTCTCAAAGAAGTCAGCACCCGAGCGGTCCATCTTGTTGACATATCCGATACGGGGCACATTGTACTTGTCTGCCTGGCGCCATACGGTCTCCGATTGGGGCTGTACGCCGTCAGCGGCGCTGTATGTAGCGATAGCGCCGTCCAGCACACGCAGGGAGCGCTCCACCTCGGCGGTGAAGTCTACGTGTCCCGGGGTATCAATCAGATTGATTTTGTATTCATTGCCATTCCATGTCCACTTGCAGGTGGTAGCTGCAGAGGTGATGGTGATACCACGCTCCTGCTCCTGCTCCATCCAGTCCATGGTAGCTGCACCGTCGTGTACCTCACCAATCTTGTGGGTTTTTCCGGTGTAGTAGAGTATACGCTCTGATGTCGTCGTCTTACCGGCATCGATATGGGCCATAATGCCGATATTTCGCGTCAAGTGCAAATCTTGCTTTGCCATTTTAGAGTCTTTCTGATTTAAGGTGTGTTATTTAAAATCTGAAGTGAGCAAATGCACGGTTAGCCTCAGCCATACGATGCAGGTCTTCCTTACGCTTGTAAGCGCCGCCCTGCTCATGGTATGCGTCGAGTATTTCAGCAGCCAGCTTCTCAGCCATGCTCTTACCCGCACGCTTACGTGCAAAGTTGATCAGATTTTTCATAGAGATAGAAGTCTTACGGTCGGGACGAATCTCCGTAGGTACCTGGAATGTTGCACCACCTATACGGCGGGATTTAACTTCTACCTGAGGAGTGATTTTGTCGAGAGCTTCCTTCCAGATATCCAGAGGCTCTTTGCCCTCGTCCTGTGTCTTGCCCTTTACGATATCGAGTGCGTCATAAAATATCTTGTAGGATACACTCTTCTTGCCGTCATACATCAGATGATTGACAAACTTGGAAACCTTTTGGTCATTAAAGACGGGATCGGGCAGGATCACACGCTTCTTGGGTTTTGCTTTTCTCATTTTTTGATTGGTTTTTCGGTTTGGGCTGCTTTTACGTACTGCTTCAAGTCTCTCACGAGTCCTTTACTCAACCGTTTTGCCGTCCGTACCAATGATTAATGTTTGATTTACTTACCTGCCTTAGGACGTTTGGCACCGTACTTGGAGCGGCGCTGAGTACGATTGGCGACACCGGCAGTATCAAGAGTGCCGCGCACAATGTGATAACGAACACCAGGAAGGTCCTTTACACGACCACCACGCACCATCACGATAGAGTGCTCTTGCAGGTTGTGACCTTCGCCGGGAATGTAGGAGTTAACCTCCTTGGCATTTGTCAGACGGACACGCGCCACCTTACGCATGGCCGAATTAGGCTTCTTTGGAGTCGTCGTGTAGACACGTACGCAGACGCCGCGGCGCTGAGGACATCCGTCCAGCGCAGGACTCTTACTCTTGTCTTCAATGACTCTTCTGCCTTTTCTTACTAGTTGTTGAATAGTAGGCATTTGATTGATTTTTAATATATTGTATTATTCTGTTGTTCCAAGTTTACCCTTTCTAAAAGGGCATATTGCGCCTTTTTGGCATGCAAAGTTACAACTTTTCTCTGAATAATAACAAGATTTTCAAGAACATAATTTTCTTCTCCTGCTTTTTTTCTTAAAAAGGCCTGTCCTTTGGCTTATTTTTCTTTACGCCATGAGCGTTTTGCTAACCGTTGGTACACAATTCCATACTCTTTCTTTCCTTGTAATTGACTGACCTTTCCTCGCGCGCGTACATTTAAAATACGCGTACATTAATTTTTTTGTTCTCTTCTTTAGCCCTCCCGTCTCTTGCCCATAAGCCACATATAATCGAAGCCCAACCTCCAGCGTTATAGGTCCGAAATTCGTGCGTCTCTGTCAGATTTACCTGCTCTTGTCATACATCTTTTTCACGTAAAATCCATTTTTTCATCTCAGTGAATAAGATTTAACATTTGTTATCCCCCCCCAGAAAAAATATAACTAATTTTGGCATTAAATAAAACATTGGCCCAACATATTGCAACTTTCAGAGATGCTCAAGTTGCTGCTTCCGTGTATGAGGTGTAAGAAAAACAAATGTCCAAAACATAATCAATACATCTAACAACCAAAAAAATGAAGAAACATTTACTCTTGGCCTCATTGCTGGCCCTTGCCAGCTGGCAAACAGGCATGGCCGACATCGGGAAGCCACTCGTCGACCTCCGATTTACAGAGAGCGGTATCGTCAACTGGGGTACCGAACAGACCCATACCTGCAAGGCATACGACACCAATGCGGGATACGTCCAGCAGGTCTATGACAAGACTCGCGGCGTATGGCTCGGCTGTACCAACAAGGACCCTCGAGGCTACTACTATTGCACCTTCGACGCCGATGACCAGCTCGGAAAAGCATTCGAGACGAGTGATGTCACCTGGGAATTTCTTTTCCGTCTCGAAGACCTCGAGTCTTATCACGTCGAGCCCGTATACGACACGGACAAAGACAAGACCGTTAAAAGTCTTTCCTACAATGTCGGTTCGGGGACTGTAAAAATTATAGGTTGCACACAGGGTGGCGGTTGGACATTCAGTCATTACCCCGACAAATTAGGCCTGAAATTTGAATACTACGACGGCACACAAAAAAAATACCTGCCCGCCGCAATCTCCAAGGAGAAACTCAACAGTCTTGCCACAGGACAATTTTACCACATCGTGGCTACGCTAAACAAAAAGGAGAACACGCTAAATGTCTGGGTCAACGGACAGAATGTCATCTCCAAGACCCACTTCAAAACAGATCCCTCTGATGTCATGGGATTTCCCAATATTGGAGAAACAGTGAAGGAGAAAGGCATGTGGTTCTGCCTTGGAGGTGATCCAACGCAATACATCACCGGTGGTAAAAAAGGTCAGTACGAATACTGCTCCATAAACGAGCCTCGCGCCTGCGAGAATTCCTGCAAGACCACTTGGGTCTATGCCAAGATCTACGACCATGCGCTGACGGCCACAGAAGCCACTTCACTCTATACCGCAGATGTCAAAGCCTTCACCGAGCCCGCGCAGCCTGGCGAGAGTACGCACAACCTCCTGCTCGACACACGCTTTGGTGAGAGCAGCAATGGTGCTGATGCATCAGCCTTCAAGGCAGCCCTAACCAGCAAGAATGCTGTCGCCACAGCCTACAATTCCAAGTTCGGCCGCTTTGAAGGACATTTCAGCGACAAGACCAATACGACGGCCTTGCAACGCGACTATGGAGCAGATCCTGCCTTCACCTCCATGCTCAACACGACCTATTCCCTCGAAGTCTACATGAAGGCCACAGACAACACCTGGACCAACATTCCGAGCTGGGCAACAGACAAAAAAATACAAGCCCGTATGCCCCTAAGCTCGTTTCAAGGCGAAGGGACACAGATCGGAGTAAATAACGCCGGAAATATCTATTTTTATGATCTTACCTATGGTTATGCCGAAAGAAAAACTGCCGATGGTACGGAGACCGCAAACTGCATAAAAGGCGCCCACTGTCCCAGCGCAGGCGACAATGCTCTCGCTACCTATAGTGCAGCCGGTACCGACGGGTATATCCACTGCGTCGGCGTCTACAACCGCACCGACGGATACGTCCATCTCTACGTCAATGGCCAACAGATAGAAGATCAGGGCTACGCAAGCAAATACATACCGCCCTACACCAACAAAGTAAGCATCACCGAGTATCCCGAGTACACCTTTACCCCGTGGAAAAAATTCGTCATCGGCGGCGATGCCCATTGGGACCCCGCAAGCGGGCGGGTAGACTATCCCTGGGTAGGTCAGATCTCCATCGCCCGCATCTGGGGCAAAGCACTGACAGCTGATGAGGTGACTACGCTCTACGCAGCCGCCAAGGCCGAAAATCCCTCCACCGACGTGACGATCTCCGCTTCAGGCTACTCCAGCGTCTGCTTGCCCTACGTTGCAACCATCCCCGACGGTGTGACAGCCTACATCGCCAAGTTGGCCCAGGACGGCGTCATCACCCTCCAGGAGCTCACCCAGGGGTACATCCCCTACGACTGCCCCGTTATCCTCAAGGGTACCGCCGGTGCCCACATCACCCTCGCCGCACCGTCGGAAGCTCCGACAGCACTGGACGATGTAAGCGGCAATCTGCTCGAGAGCACCAGTTCCGTCGGTCTGACACTGGACGGTGCCGACAAGGTCTACGTGCTCACTCACAACAGTGCCAATGAGCCCGTCTTCCGTCTCAACAGCAGCAGTCTGACCCAACTCACGGCCAACAAGGCCTTTATCACCGCCGCCAACATCACCACGGGCTCCGCCACCTCCAAGGAATTTAAGATCAACCTACCTCCTACAGCCGTCAAGGCCGTCAAGACTGCCAAAGGCACTGACTCCGACGCCTACTACGACCTCCAGGGCCGTCGCATCCTGCAGCCCACACGCGGTATCTATATCCGCGGCGGCAAGAAAGTATTTGTCAAATAATCCTCCTAACACTCCATAAGACAAATGAACAGAAAAGCATACACCCGCCCCCAAATGCGAGGCATCAGTATCGACCCACTCTGCCAGACAATCAACTACTCCGACGGCACCCATGCCGATAACATGGACTCCAGACGCTTTGGCCGCCACGAGGAGAGTGATACCGAATTCGGCTCCAATCCCTGGCCATCGGATAAAGAGTAATACATCGTCGGCACCACAGCCCATATTCTGCAGGAGGCAAGACCGTCATAGCGGTCCTTGCCTCCTACTTTTCATATCCTCGGGACAAGGAGTCTGCCCGATAGCTTGGCCTACTGACCGTTGGCAGAGACACAATCATCCCCTGCCAGTAGCTCGTTGTACACTTGCACCACACAGCCGTCTTGCCCCGTCCGACATACAGCTTCGGCTATTTCTCCCACAAATAGTTTCCTCACATTTCGCCATATACGTCTCTTCCCTCCTGTCGAGACGTAGGTTCCCCACTACGCTCTGATAGACTGGATGATGAGGCACAGCAGACAGCTCAACAAGCAATGGCTTGCATGCGGGCCTCCTTTGCCCGGGCATGCAAGCCATTGTCCGTTTGCAATAGTATGATCTACTCTCTACGTGTACCGCTTTTGCAGTCCACGAGGTAGAGGGCTAAAAGATTCTTCCAGTCAGCGTCAATTTCAGTACGGGATATACCCTAAACTTGTCGATAAACTTTGATACGTCATCGTCGCCCTTGGTGGCGAGATCGTTGGTATCAAGTTCCTGGCCATTCTGGTAAACCTTCATCTTCCCCATGAAATGGCAACCCATTTCCACACGGAAACCCACGCGGTGCTTAGGCACCTGACGGCCATAACCAAGACCCAGATAAGGACGGAAGGCGTTTACACGCACGTCACCTTTGACGTCTCCATTCTCATCAAACTCCAGGTCGTACTTGTCGACATTGGCCACGATGTACGGCCTTAATTCAGGATGATCCTGGATAAGGTCACTGTGTCCGGTCAGCTTCGCTATTTTCTTTCCGCCAAAAGAGAAGCCCGCCACGACAAAGAGTGCATTTTTGGTGCCGAAGGGATAGACACTCGCTTTGAAGTCCAGTGTCGTGCGCGCCAAGTCTCCCTTGATATTTACTGTAGAAGTCGATGGTACGATACCTGCGAGCTGCGGCGGTATGGTACTGGTATTGATATCCATGTCCACATCACCTTTAATCTTTATTCCGGGCATGAAGTTTATACCCATTCCCAGCTCCAAGTAGTCCGTAACAGGGCTGGCGACGTTGAAACCTACACCTTCGGTACCCACGCTGACGCCGGCCCCGATGTGTCTGAATACACCAAAATTCTCGACTTTTTGTGCCTGCAGTGATGTGTAGACGACAATAGTTGCAAGCAGCATCATTCCTCTAAGTGATTTCATAAGTTACCTTTTATATGTTGGAATTATTGTTTTGTTAGAAAGGGTAGCTGTTTCTTGATATAGTCCTTTGGAGAAAATCTATTAGCTGAATGGACGTTGTCTTATGATTATCTTTTACACAATTTCCTTTATGGCAACAAAGATAGTTGAATTTTCACTTTCCACCAAAATTATCTCGGAAATATTTTAGACTGGACTTTTTACATTCAAAGTCTTGTCTTCTGCATCATACACTATTGGCAGTAGATCTCGTATCATTCTCCATAGCACAGGGCAGAGCGCCTTGTCGGGTCCTGCGCCTGCGCCTCTGTCCGATGCCTCTCGAGTCTACTCCGCCTCCATTCTCGTCAGACAGGCCCAGGAGTATACTCTCTGGGAGCATTACCGCCCGCTGTCCTTGTCTCGAGGCCTACGTGAGAAGCGACGGCTGACAGAGATGAGCGCCGTCGCGCTACAGCCGCTTGATTGCGTCGCGCAGTTGCAGCATGGCCTGGGCCACCAGCTTGCGGGAGCAACCCACATTGAAGCGCATGTAGCCTTCGCCACCAGGGCCAAACATCTCGCCGTCGTTGAGCGCGAGGTGAGCCTTGTTGATGAAGAGGTCGTTGAGCTGACTGTGGTCGAGTCCCAGTCGGCGGCAGTCGAGCCATATGAGGAAGGAGGCCTGCGGCCGCAAGGGCTTGATCATCGGCAGCTGTGCCGTGCAAAAGTCCTCTACATACTTGACGTTGCCCTCTACGTAGCTGAGCATCTGCTGACGCCAGGGCTCGCCGTAGCGCAGTGCGGCCATCGTGGCGATGGGAGCGAAGAGCGTAGGCTCATCGAGCTCATTGGCCGTTAGCCAAGAGTAAAACTTGCTGCGTATCTCCTTGTTGGGTACAATGGCCCAGCTACTGACTACACCGGCCATATTGAAGGTTTTGGTTGGCGCGCCGAAGGTAATACTGCACTGTGCGGCGGCTTCTGATACCGAGCCAAAGGGGATATGGTGCAATCCCCAGAGCGCCATATCACAATGGATCTCGTCGGAGATGACGAGGAGGTGATGCTGCTGGCAGAAATCGGCCAGACGGGCCAGCGTGGCGCGGTCCCAGAGGATACCGGCGGGATTATGCGGATTGCTAAGGATAAGTACTTTGCAGCGGTCGTCACAGACTTGCTCCAGATTGTCAAAGTCCATAGCGTAGGTACCGTCGTCATGTCGAATGAGCGGGTTGAAGACCACTTCGCGTCGGTTGCCCAGAGGCGTCAGTCGGAAGGGGTGATATACGGGAGGCTGGATGATGACCTTATCGCCCTCCTGGGTAAAGACATTGAGCACCATACCGATGCCCTTGACGATACCTGGTATGAAGGTGAGCCACTCCTGCTCCACCTGCCAGCTGTGATGGGACTTTATCCAGGCGATGACCGTCGGCCAATAGTCCTCTGGAGTAAGTGTATAGCCCAATATCGGATGATCCAGACGGGCTCGTAGCGCGTCGAGGATAAAGTCCGGAGTGGCAAAGTCCATGTCTGCAACCCACATCGGGAGAAGGTCGGGACGGCCATACCGTTCCTTGAGTACATCGAGTGCCAGCGCATGGGTGCCGCGCCGGTCTATCACTTGGTCAAAATCGTACATAGTCTTTATGCTGCTATTGTTGGTTATTGCTCGGCCGCCTGTCGGAGGTCGTCATAGAGGTCGTCTACATCCTCGAGGCCCACCGAGAGACGTATGGTGCGGGAGTCTACGTCCATGGCCCGTTTCTCCTCATCAGAGAAGGCGCCAAAGATGGTACTTGCAGGGTGAATGATGAGCGAGCGGTTGTCAAAGAGATTGGTTGCCCGGCAGATGAGCCTTACATGGTCTATCAATCGGAAGCACGCCTCCTCATCCTTCATATCAAAGGTCAGCATAGCACCGGCCGTGGGGCCAAACTGGCTGACGGCCAATTGATGGTAAGGATTGTCCTCGAGGCCCACATAGTTGACATGCTTAATCTGCGGAATCTCCCTCAGACGATGTGCCAACTGGAGCGTCGACGATGCCTGGCGGGCGTAGCGACAGCCAAGCGTCTCGAGGCCCAATGTCTGCATGTAGGCGACCTGCGGCGTCATATAGGCGCCATAGTTGAAGACCATCTCACCCTTCATCCGCTGGCTGAAGCCGGGCGTCGTGCCATAGTCGATGACGAGGCCTCCCAGGCAGGTGGCGCCGCCCGAGACATACTTGGTACTCGAGACGACCTCGATGTCGACGCCCAGGGCCTTGGCGCTGAACTCCGTAAACGGGATGACCGTCGTGTCAGCAATGAGCGGGATATGATGACGATGGGCAATTGCCGCCAGCTCTCTCAGGTCTGCCACTTCGAGCTGCGGGTTGGTCACGATCTCGAGGTAGATGCAGCAGGTCTCGGCATCGATGGCGGCCTCGACTTCCCCGGGGCAGGTGAGGTCACACAGCTTGTGTCCGACGCCAAATCTCGCCAGCGAACTGGTAATCAAGGAATATGAATTGCCAAAGAGGTGCCTTGAAGTCACAATGTTTTTTCCGGCGCCCGACACCGCAATGAGCGTATTGCTCACAGCCGCCATGCCCGAGTTGAGCGCCGACACTGCAGCCGCTCCCGTGATAGTCTGTACCGCCTCCTCCAGGTGGATGACAGTGGGATTTTCGACGCGCGAATAGTCGGGCGCATCGATACGGTTGCAGAAGGCATCGGCCATCTCCCTAGCCGTATCAAACTCGTAAGCCACGCTGTGGTATACCGGGTGGCTCAAGGCTCCATAAGGGTCCGGGCGGTGAAAAGGGATATGGACCGCTTGGGTAGATTTTTTCATTTCTGACTTTTATCGAATATCGTCGTGATGTACAGATCAAGCCTTCCCTTTGGGTAGAGGGAAGGGGGCGACGCCCTGCTGGGCAGGCGCATCGTGCAGGGCGATTTCGCCGAATGTAGACTCATACTTGCGTACATTGTCAGCCAGAGCCAACATCAGGCGCTTGGCATGCTCGGGTGCCAGGATGATACGCGACTTCAACTGAGGCTTGGGCATGCCGGGGAGCATGCGGATGAAGTCTACGACAAAGTCGGCCGTAGAGTGAGAGACTACTGCCAAGTTGGAATATACTCCCTGCGCCACGTCGGCAGGAATATCTATCTGCATCTGCTGCGAGTTGTTTCCTTCGTCTGAATTCATAATCTTATTATAAGGTATTTATTGCGTTTTTGTCTCCGCACAATCTGTTGCAAAGATACGAAAATAAGGCTTGTCGGCGTATATTTTGGGATAAAAGGTCGGGCTTAATACTTTTTTCATTACTTTTGCCGATACGAACATACAATGCACCCGCACATGAAGCCCCTTATCCTCCTGTCCAATGACGACGGCGTCCGAGCCAAAGGACTCAACAGTCTGATTGAGATGCTCCGTCCTCTGGGTGATCTTTTCGTCATCGCTCCCGACCGGGGGCGCTCCGGCGCATCGTGCAGCATCACCACGCCTCTGCCCATCACCATCAAGCGTCTGCGCGGGGAGGAAGGCCTCACCGTCTACTCCTGCACCGGGACACCGGCTGACTGCGTCAAGCTCGCCCTTGACCAGCTCCTGATGCGTCAGCCCGACCTCGTAGTCGGCGGCATCAATCACGGCACCAATGCCTCCACCAATGCCCACTATTCCGGCACCGTGGGAGTGGCTACCGAGGGAGCCCTCCACGGACTGCCCGCCATCGCCTACTCGCTGCTCGACTACGATGAGGATGCCGACTTCTCCCCGCTCACGCCCTACGTGAGGCGGATTGCTGACTACGTGCTCCGTCAGGGCATGCCCTACGGCTCGATACTCAATGTCAACTTCCCCGTCGCTGAGCACTATGCGGGTATGAAGGTCTGCCGTATGGGCTATAGCCGATGGGAAAACGAATATACGCCCTGCGAGCGGCCGGAGGGCGGACGCTACTTCTGGCTGGGCGGCGAATTTGTCGACGATGAGCCCGACGAGACCGACACCGATGTCTGGGCACTCGACCGCGACTATGTCGCTATCACGCCCCTCAAGCTAGATAATACCGACTACCAGCTGCTGCACCAGATGGAGAACGAGCTGAGCGAGGACAGCCTGTCAGCCGATAAGGCCGGCGAGGAGCAACAGGAGCCATCATCTACTCTATAGCAGACCTGTCATGAGATACTTCCTGGTAGTTGGCGAATCCAGCGGCGATGTCCACGCCTCGCGTCTGATGCAGGAGTTGCGCAAGCGCGACCCCGAGGCTGAGTTTTGCTTCTTCGGCGGAGACCAGATGAGTATCGTGGGCGGCACACGCCTGCGCCACTATCGCAGCGTCGCTTACATGGGTTTCATCCCCGTGCTGCTGCATCTGCCAGCCATCCTACAGGCGATGAAGGTGTGCCGGCGCTTCGTACTGCGCTGGCGGCCCGATGTCACCATCCTGGTAGACTATCCGGGATTTAATCTCGGCATGGCCAAGTTTGTCCATCGCAACACTGACATCCCCGTCTACTACTACATCCTCCCCAAGGTATGGGCGTGGAAGGAAGGGCGCGTCCGCCAACTCCGCAAGTATGTCGACGAACGCTTCTCCATACTGCCCTTTGAGGTCCCGTTTTTTGAGAAGAAGCACCATTGTCCCATCCACTACGTGGGCAATCCGTCGGCCGACGAGATCTATGCCTTCACAGAGCAGCATCCGCGGGATTTCCAGGCCTTCTGTCAACGCCATAGCCTCAACGAGCAACCCGTCATCGCTCTCCTCCCCGGCAGCCGCCGACAGGAGATCAAGGACAACTTCCGCCGCATGGTGCTAGCGGCCAAGTCCTTTGCTGAACGGGGATACCAGATCATCGTCGCAGCCGCTCAGGATATCCCCGATGCGATCTACAGTCACTATCTCCAGGGAACCGGCGTAGACATGAGGACCGACTGGTTTCACCTGCTGAGAGACGCCACACTATCCATCCTCCAGCATGCGGAGGCCGCCCTCGTGACCTCCGGCACTGCGACGCTCGAAACTGCACTGCTCAAGGTACCTCAGGTCGTATGCTACTATGCACCGCTGGGCCACCTTGTCCGCGCAATCAAGCCCCACTTCCTCCACGTCAAGTACATCAGTCTCGTCAACCTCATCCTGGACCGCGAGCTCGTGCCCGAACTGATCGGCGACCAAGTCAATCCCCACCGTATGCAGGCCGAGCTAGAGCGCATGGTAGTGGGCGGCACGAGCCGCCAGACTGTGCTCGACGGCTACGACAGGATGATACAGCGTCTCGGAGCTCCGGGTGCCCCCCAGCGGGCCGCCTCCATCATGGTCGACCTGCTCAGAGAGCGCTCTACCCACAAGTATTAGTCCGCCTCTTCTCCCCCTTTCCACACCCTCTCGCCGGCGTCTGCATACAGTCTGTCGCCCATGGAGCAGCGGCACAGTCCATCAACCTTTTTGCAGCATCCCATTTTCTCCATCTCATCGTCGTTTTTTTATATAATAAATTCGAGATGCCGCCTCGAATAGGTGCCGATGTGGAGAGAAGAAGTCGCCTTGTAAGTGCGACAAGGTCGGATGTAGTTTAAACTAGGCCGGACTTTGTTTAAACTGGAAGGCGAGTTGTTATCGCCTGACAGCCAGCCAGTTACAAGAAAATCAAATTTTATTTATAATTCATTGGCTCTTAATAAGTTACAAAGGCATTTTCGGCCAAATGCGCCCTTTTACTCTTTTGAATGGAAGAAAGAAGAAGACGCGAAAGTTTTATTATAAAATTATTTTATCCCATCGGCCTTTGGACAAAGCAGGCAGCCCACATTGACAGGTCTATCTCTCGCGGCAAGCCCTCTGATGGAGAAGCGTCAGCTCGCCGCGTGATAACAATCCCGTCCGTCTCGCTCCGCTTGAGTGGCCGCCCCCAAGAGGTCTGTTTCGAACAAATGTCTGCCAGTCGGCCGCAGAAGCAGCGGGGGAACTGTTGGCTGACTTTGAGCAGACCATGAAGGAGATTTTTTGTTTCTCCCTAATTTCCAGCTAGCTACTCCTGGCTCACCCACAAGCTCAGCCGATGACGATATCGCCGGACGTGTCGGTCAAATACAGTAATCAAATATTGGTATTTTGCAGACTTAGAGGCTAGAGAGTGAGGATTTAATCGTAATTTTGCAGTCTAAAGTAAATAGGCCATCACTTATATGACACTCAGAGACCTAAACATAGGGCAAACGGCGCGCATACTGCGCGTAGGAGGTGAGGGGGCGCTCCGCCAACACATGCTCGACATGGGCGTCATCCCCGGCACGACACTCCGCGTCCAAAAATTTGCCCCAATGGGCGACCCCGTGCAGTTGCTGATCCACGGCTATGAGCTCACAATCAGGTTGTCCGATGCCCAAAATATCGACATCGAGCTCTGTGAGCCCGAACAGGAAGATTCTGACATCCTGCCGCAGATCAACGACGAGCATCCGGGACTGGGCGAAATGGGACACTCCCACCGCCATGAGGATGAGCACCCGCTGCCCGACGACCAGAAGCTTACCTTTGCCCTCGTAGGTAATCAGAACTGCGGCAAGACGACCCTCTTCAACCAGCTGACAGGCATGAATCAGCATGTCGGCAACTTCCCAGGCGTGACCGTAGACACCAAGAGCGGTACCATCAAGGGCTATCCCAACACGGAGGTCACCGACCTCCCCGGCATCTACTCCCTGTCGCCCTATACCGATGAGGAGATCATCTCCCGCCAATTTATCCTCGGCACCAAACCCAACGGTATCATCAATATCGTCGACGCGACCAATATCGAGCGCAACCTCTATCTGACCATGCAGCTCATGGAGCTCAATGTGCCGATGGTCATCGCGCTCAATATGATGGACGAGGTGCACAACAATGGCGGCACCATCCGCATCAATCAGCTCGAGCAGGCTCTGGGCGCCCCTGTCATCCCCATATCGGCGATGAAGGACGAGGGCGTCGACGAACTCATCGAGCATGCCATCCACGTAGCCCACTATCAGGAACCGCCGATAAGGCAAGACTATTGCAGTCCTCAAGACCACAACGGCGCCGTACACCGCGCGCTCCACGCTACCATGCACCTCATCGAGGATCATGCAGAGCGTGCCGGCATTCCCCTGCGGTTTGCAGCCAGCAAGCTCATTGAGGGTGACCACCTGGTAGCCAAGCAGCTCCAACTGACCGCTCGCGAGCAGGAGATGGTCCAGCTTATCCTCAAGCAACTTGAGGAAGAGCGTGGGCTAGATCCAGCCGCAGCCATGGCAGATATGCGATTCTCCTTCATCCACCGCATCTGCAAGGGAGCAGTCGTAAGGCCGCGCGAAAGCAAGGAGCACAGCCGCAGTCGACATATCGACAGTGTATTGACTGGGCGCTGGCTGGCCATTCCCACCTTCCTGGCTATCATGGCTCTCATCTTTTGGCTGACCTTTGACGTCATAGGCGGCAATCTGCAGATTCTGCTTCAGGACGCCATCGACCAGTTTACAGCCTTCACGGACCGTCTGCTCACCCAGTGGGAAATCACGCCCGTCGTCCACTCCCTGATCATCAACGGTGTATTCACCGGCGTGGGCACCGTGCTCAGCTTCATCCCTATCATCGTCACGCTCTTCTTCTTCCTTTCCCTGCTCGAAGACAGCGGATATATGGCGCGCATTGCCTTCGTCACGGACAAACTGCTCCGCAAGATCGGACTCTCCGGACGCAGCATCGTGCCCCTGCTTATCGGATTTGGGTGCAGCGTGCCCAGCGTCATGGCCAGCCGCACACTGCCCTCGGAACGTGACCGCAAGCTCACCATGATGCTGACGCCCTTCATGAGCTGCACGGCCAAGCTGCCTATCTATGCCTTCTTTACCGCAGCTTTCTTCCCCAAGCATGCGGCAGAAGTGATGACAGGACTCTACCTGCTCGGTGTACTCGTCGGCATCTGCGTCGCGCTGGTGCTCAACAAGACGGTATATCGCGGGCACCCCGTCCCCTTTGTAATGGAGCTGCCCAACTATCGCATCCCGGGCCTCAAGAGCGTGGGCCGGCTCATCTGGGACAAGACGCGCGACTTTCTGCAGCGCGCCTTCTCTATCATCTTCGTCGCTACGATTGTCATATGGTTTCTCCAGACCTTTGACTTCCGCTTGCAGATTGTCACAGACTCCCAGCAGAGCATCCTCGCCAGCCTGGCCAGTCTGATCACACCCCTCTTTACTCCGCTGGGATTTGGCGACTGGCGCATCGTGACCTCGCTCATCTCCGGCTTTATGGCCAAGGAGAGCGTCGTCTCCACGCTCACGGTACTCTTTGGCAGCAGTGCGGCGCTCCACAGCGTACTCACACCGGCCACTGCCCTGTCATTGCTCGTCTTCTGTCTGCTCTACACACCCTGTGTCGCCACCATCGCCACTGTCAAGCGCGAGATGGGCGGCCGATATGCCCTGACGCTCGTCATCTGGCAGTGCATGGTCGCATGGGCTGTGGCCTGGCTCGTACACATCATCGTCTGACTGCCTATGAATGCACAAAGCCTCATCCTCCTGCTGATCATCCTCGTCGCAGCCGCGACTGTACTCATACACCGTCACCATCGCACCAAGCGGCGCCAAGGGGGCTGCGCCAATTGTGACGCCGCAGGATGTATCTTCCGCCGAATGGACAATGATAAAAACAAATAAAGCCGTCCGGACAAGCCTACAGGCTCTACCGGCATATATATAAGAGATATGACAGCACTCAATCTAGACAACTTTTATAAGGCCCGCTACGTGCTCAACCAAGTCTTGCGCAAGACAGAACTGGTCCATACGCCCAAGATCAACGCCGAGAGCGACGTATACCTCAAGCCCGAATGTCTGCAAGAGACCGGTTCCTTCAAGATACGCGGCGCATACTATATGATCTCCCAGCTGTCGGATGCTGAGAAGGAGAAAGGTGTCATCGCCTGCTCAGCCGGCAACCACGCCCAGGGAGTAGCGCTCGGCGCCACGGCATCAGGGATACACAGCCTCATCTGCTTGCCTGAAGGAGCCCCCATCTCCAAGGTAGAGGCAACTCGCCGGCTCGGCGCAGAGGTGTGTCTAGTACCCGGCGTCTACGATGATGCCTACGCCAAAGCCCTCCAACTCAAGGAAGAAAAAGGGTATACCTTTGTCCACCCCTTTAATGACCCCAACGTCATCGCAGGACAAGGCACCATAGGTCTCGAACTGCTCGACCAGCTACCCGAGGTAGAGGCCATCGTCGTGCCCGTGGGTGGAGGCGGTCTCATCAGCGGTATCGCATTTGCCGTCAAGAGCCTCAACCCCAAGGTCAAGGTCTACGGCGTACAGGCCGAAGGCGCCGCAAGCATGGTGGAGAGCCTCCGCCAGGGCAAGCAGGTCTGTCTCTCCTCCGTACTCACCATAGCCGACGGCATCGCCGTCAAGGAGCCGGGCGACCTGACCTATCAGATATGCCACGACTACGTAGACGAAGTGGTGACCGTCAGCGAAGATGAGATCTGCTCCGCTATCCTCAAGCTCATCGAGGAGGAGAAGATGGTGGCCGAGGGCGCAGGAGCTGCCAGCGTCGCCGCAGTCATGTACAACAAGGTGCCCGTCAAGGGCCTGAAGACAGTTTGTGTCGTCAGCGGCGGAAATATCGACGTCAATATCCTCAACAGAGTGATTAACCGCGGACTTACCAAGAACGGCCGCATGTGCACTATCGACCTTGAGCTGGAGGACAAGCCGGGCAATCTCGTCAAGGTTTGCTCCGTCATTGCCAAGCTCGGAGGCAATATCCTCGGCGTCTACCACGACCGCACCATCAACCGCGAGCATGTCAACGCCTGCATACTCCGTGTTACCTTGGAGACTAAAAATCAGCAGCACATCGACCAAATCAAGAACGAGCTTGCTGCCAACGGATTTCACCTCTCTGCATAACATTATCCCTAAACCATATTCCTATGAAAGCCATTCACACTAATCAGGCTCCCAAGGCTCTTGGGCCTTACAGCCAGGCCATCGAAGCCAACGGTATCGTCTTCGCTAGCGGGCAGGTGCCCATCGACCCGGCTACTGACGCCTTTGTCGCCGGCGGTATCGAGGAACAGACCCGTCAAGCCCTCACCAACGCGCAACACATCCTCCAGGAAGCTGGCACCGACCTCGCCCACGTCGTCAAGACGACCGTTTTTCTAAGTGACATGGGCAACTTTGCCGCCATGAACGGCGTCTACGCCCAGTTTTTTAAGGAGCCTTATCCGGCACGCAGCGCCGTAGCCGTCAAGGACCTGCCCAAGGGCGCGCTCGTAGAGGTAGAGTGCATCGCCGTCAAGTGATCGATATGGACGACACGGCACTCACAGAGCTGATGAGCAGACACGATATCCGCCCCACCGCCAACCGCATCCTCATCCTCCGCATGCTGCAGAGAGAGAGTCGGCCTCTCTCTCTGGGCGAACTGGAAGACAGACTGCCACTTATCGACAAGAGCAATATATCCAGAGCTCTGACGACCTTTCGTTCCCGTCATCTCGTCCACGTCTTGGAGAGCGGAGATGAAGTGATGCGTTACGAGCTATGCCTGAGCCACAGCGAGGACGCAGACGACGACATGCATGTCCACTTCTACTGTGAGCAGTGCCACCGGACCTTTTGTCTAAGCGATTTGGCCATACCCACCGTAGAGATACCCGCCGGCTATCAGGCCCGCACAGCTACTTACCTGGTCAAAGGGCTCTGCCCCGAGTGCCGTAAAAGCGCCCATTAGCCTCCCCCGCAGCACCTTCCACCCGAGCAACGCGCCTTCACCCTATCAGAACGCCTTTTTACCTATTTAAAAAGGCGGCAAGAATGAGTACGGCTTGACCTGACCGACACCAAAACGGTCTGCTTCCGCATTTTGCAACCGAGTTGCAGAGGAACAAGTCTATCTTTGCAGCGTCAAACACAAGCTCCAATCCACTATGGAAGCACATCATCATCACCCTATCCATGTCCAGTCCGCCAAAATGGGAAAAATACTGGGCTGGTCGATACTGCTCAATCTCCTCTTCGTACTCGTAGAGGCCGGCGTCGGATTTAGCCAAGGATCACTCTCACTGCTGAGCGACGCTGGGCACAATCTGAGCGACGTCTTCAGTCTCATACTCGTCGCCGTCGGATTCAGACTGAGCAAGTTGCACGCTAATGCCCGCTTCACCTACGGCTATCGTAAGAGCACGATACTTATCTCTCTGCTCAATGCCATCATCCTGCTCCTGGCCGTGGGAGCCATCATCATCGAAGCCATCCACAAGTTCTCCCATCCTATGCCGGTCAACGGAGCGGCCGTGGGATGGACCGCGTTTGTGGGCATCATCGTCAACGGAGCGACTACGCTCCTGCTCATGCGGCGGCAAAAAGGAGATCTCAACGTCAGGGGCGCATTTCTTCACATGGCGGCCGACACACTCGTGAGCGTCGGCGTCGTCATCTCGGGTGTCATCATCGCCTGCACGGGACTCTACGTGATAGACCCCTTCATCAGTCTGTGTATCGCCCTTATCATTCTCATCTCTACTTGGCGACTACTGTCCAGTTCCCTGCGGCTGTCACTCGACGGCACACCTGAGGGCATCAGCCTCAGCCAGGTAGACGAGGCCATCAGAGAAACGCCTCACGTAAAGAGCTTTCACCATGTACACGTCTGGGCCATGAGTACGACAAGCAACGCCCTGACCGCTCATATCGTCATCGACAGCCTCGACCATATGGAGGAGACTAAGCACGCTCTCAAACACAAGCTCGCAGAAATGGGCATCACTCACACCACCCTCGAGATGGAGACGACGGCCTGCCATTGCCAGGAGCACGACTGTGACTGTCAGAATCCGGATCGTGACTGTCAAGATCCAGACTGCCTCTGTCACCATAGCTGAAAGGCATGACGTCAGATCGCCCGCGGCCCCGTCTTACCCTCGTGGCGTCAGCGTGACATAACGGCGAGCTTCTATCGCCACCAACGCAAAGCGTTGCACACCCATGCTCGCTACTGGAGTGACGAAGTCAGAAAATGAGCTGGAGAAAAAAAAGAGTAAAAAATTTTGGATATCAAGTAAATCTGCCTATCTTTGCAGGTGTTAGATATGACTGAGGATTCCGGTGCCTTGCACTGGGATTCTTTTATTTTTACATTTCAAAAACGAAAATCAAACACACAAAGTCATGGCATATATGTCCCAAGAAGGCTACGACAAGATGGTAGCCCAACTACGTCACATGGAGTCTGTAGAACGCCCCGCGGCATCCGCAGCCATCGCTGAGGCACGCGATAAGGGTGACCTCTCGGAAAACAGCGAGTACGATGCAGCCAAAGAAGCTCAGGCGATGCTTGAAGATAAGATCAACAAACTTAAGCAGGCCTTGGCCAGTGCTAAAATCATCGACACCTCCAAGCTAGACAAAAATACGGTTCAGATACTCGCTACGGTCGAAATGCAAAATGTGGTCAACGGAGCCCATATGAAGTACACCATAGTCAGCGAGAGCGAGGCCAACCTCAAGGAAGGCAAGATCTCAAGCCGCACACCTATCGCCCAGGGCTTGCTCGGCAAGAAGCTGGGTGATGAGGTCACTATCAAGATACCTCGTGGCGAAATCAAACTCAAGATTGTCAATATCACTTACTAGAGATGGCTACACTTTTCTCCAAAATCATCAAGGGAGAGATACCCAGCTACAAGTGCGCCGAGGATGACAATTTCTACGCCTTCCTCGACATCAACCCCGTCCGTCCCGGACATACCCTTGTAGTTCCCAAGCAAGAAGTAGACTATATCTTTGACCTCTCCGATGAGATGTTGTCCAAGATGATTGTCTTTGCCAAGCGAGTGGCTATCGCACTCAAGCAAGCGCGTCCCTGCCGCAAGATAGGCGTCGCTGTCATCGGGCTCGAAGTCAACCACGCCCATATCCATCTTGTACCGATGAACGAGGAAGGCGACCTCAACTTCTCCAAGCCCAAGCTGACACTGCCAGCCGAGGAGATGCAGGCTATTGCCGACCAGGTATACGCTAACTACAAGGCTCTCTCTAAATAGTAGTAGATGACACCTCCTGTCGGCACCCCCGGCATACGGCTGGCCCGTCCCGCAGATGCCCGACAGGTCGCCGCTGTCTACAGCTACTACGTGGCCACCTCCACGGCCTCATTTGACGCCGAGGCGCCGTCATCCGAGCACTTCTTACGGATGATGCCGCCCTTGGAGAGTATATACCCTTTTCTCATCTTCACACAAGGCGATGAGATACTCGGTTACGCCTATGCGCGTCCGATATCATCCAAGGCCGGATACTCTTGGAGCGTGGAGTCTACCATCTACCTCCGGGACGACGTACTGGGCCGCGGACTGGGAACACTCCTCTACCGCGCCCTTACGGAGACGCTCCGATATCAAGGATTTCTCAACTGCTACGCCTGTGTCACAGTGCCCAACGAGGCCAGCCACAAGCTACATACACACTTCGGATTCAAACGTGTAGGACTCTGGCCCCGTGCTGGCTACAAATTCGGACAGTGGTACGATGCCGAATGGCTCTGCCTCTCACTGGCCGCGCATATTGAAAAGCCAGCGCCAGTGACGCCCATCAGCCGAGTGCCCGAGCAGGAACTCCGCAATCTATACAACGATATATTAAGCTCATGGCAAAACGCATATTCAACCCGCTCGTCCTGCTGATTCTCCTGCTGGGACTGACCGCACAAGCCCGAAAGGCCAACGTGCGCCAACTCTTGCCCGCCAAGGGCAGCTACCGCAGCAACGTAGTCTACAAGCATACCCCCCAAGGCGCTCTCTGTCTCGACATCTACCATCCTGACACCACACAGACCGGGCAACATGTGCCGCTAGTCGTCTTTATCCATGGAGGAAGCTGGATGCACGGTAATAAGGGAGAGATACTTGAGCATTTCCAGTCGCAGATGCTCAAGTCTATGCTGGATGACGGCATCGCCGTAATCAGCATAAACTACAGACTTGCCAATGACTCTCTGACGGTAACCTATCCTGCACCGCTCAGCGACTGCAAAGATGCCGTCAGATGGGTACGCGCCAATGCCGAAAGTCTCCACATAGACCCAAGCCGCATCGGCGTAATGGGCACATCGGCGGGCGGACATCTCGCCATGCTCACTGCTTATGCGCCCGACAGCCTTGCACCTGAGAAATCCAACCTCAGCACACACTCTGCCGCCGTCAAGTGCTGCGTAGACATCTACGGGCCTACTCATCTCGGCAAGATGCTGCGTCCGACACTCACCCCGACCGCTGTAGCCCTCGCCTCGATTTTCATGGGCAAGCAGACGATCAAGATGAGACAGACCTTGCTCTGGTCATTCACCGGTGAGAGTTCCTCGCATCCGTGGAAACGACAGCGCAAATGCAGCATGTACTCGCCGCTGAGCTATGTATGCACTGCAGTGCCCACGCTTACCTTTCACGGCAACAAAGACCGTACTGTGCCCTTCAACCAATCCAAGATGCTCAAGCAGGCTATGGACAAGCAGGGCAAATATATGGAGCTCACAACCATAGACGGAGAGGACCACACCTTTCCCACTATCTCCGAAGCACGCATCTCCGCCATGTGCGCCCAGCTTGTCACCTTTCTCAACCAATACCTTAAAGGCCAGTAGCCGTCTCTTGTTTTTCCTCTGGGGAAGACGCAACAGCAGAAGCGGGAGTGCTGCAAGCAGAAGCCCTTCTGCCAGTAGTGCTGTGCCTTGTCTACAGACAGCAACGCTCCCCATCCGTACCGGATGCGCAGGGTGTACAGTCCGCGACGGCGCCGCAAAAAAAGCATAACTTTTTCTTGGCCCCTACATCTGTTTTGCGTTATCTTTGCACAAGATACATCTTGCAAAACTATGAAAGCAATCCGTCTTCTCGCGGTAGTCTTCGCCCTAGCATTGCCTATGGCAGTCTCCGCACAAAGCGCCAGCACGCCCCATTACCAGTTTGGGTTTGTCAGCTACCAACGTATTCTCGAAGCCATGCCCGAGTATGGCCAGGCCAAGGCCGCCCTTCAGGACCTGCGCAAGAAATATGACGACGAGGCCAAATACAATGAAGACAAATTCAACAAGATGTACGCTGACTACCTGCAAGGCCAAAAGAAATTTCCTGAGCAAATCATGCTCAAGCGCCAAAAGGAGCTGCAGATCGCCATGGAGCAGGGCATCAGCTTCCGCCAGGACGCCGAGCGTCTGCTCAGCAATGCGGAGCGCGAGTTGCTCAAGCCTGTTCGTCACAAACTGGACAGCATTCTTTCCCGCATAGGCCGCGAAAACGGGCTTCTCTTTATCGGCAACACCGATGACAATAGTTTTCCCTTCGTTCACAGCCAAATAGGAAAAGACATTACCGAGATTGTCATCGCGCGTCTCAACGGAAAAATCATTCCTATCAATCGTTCTACCCCAGAGCAGGAGTCCTCTGCCGCCTCGCGTGAGGCCAGGCCGCAGGCCAGTGAGCCCGCCGTCTCAACACCGACTGCCAATGCCAAGCCCTGACACTGATATATCCCCTCTGCCCACCGGACCAGGCCCGATAGGCGTCTTTGACTCCGGGTATGGAGGCCTTACCGTCCTTAAGAGCCTCCGTCAGAAGCTGTCCTCTCTCGACTACCTTTACCTCGGTGACAATGCGCGCGCCCCTTACGGCACTCGCAGTTTCGAGATGGTCTATCAGTATACCCGGCAGGCCGTCGAGTATCTCTTTCGGCAAGGCTGTCAACTTGTCATTCTTGCCTGCAACACCGCTTCCGCCAAGGCCTTGCGCACTATCCAGCAACACGACTTGCCCACTTGGGACCCTCAGCGCCGCGTACTCGGAGTCATACGTCCCACAGCCGAGATCATAGGCGACCTCACCCACAGCCGCCACGTCGGTATACTTGCCACACCCGGCACTATTCTCTCCCATTCCTATGACCTGGAGATCAAGAAGCTTCATCCCGATATCCGGGTCACGGGCCTTGCCTGCCCTATGTGGGTGCCGCTGATTGAGAATTTTGAGCTCGACAATCCAGGAACAGATTATTTCGTAAAGAAATACATTGATCAAATCCTCGCCGCCGATTCTCGCATTGACACCCTCATACTCGGTTGTACCCACTATCCCATCCTGCTCGACCGTATCCGCCATTTCGTTCCTCAAGGTATCACCATCGTTCCGCAGGGGCGGTATGTCGCCGATAGTCTCGCCGACTATCTCCAGCGCCATCCCGATATGGCGCAGCGCATCACACGGCAGGGGCAGTGCCGATACCTCACGACAGAAGATCCGTCCAAGTTTGCGCAAATGGGCCGCCTCTTCCTTCAAAGCGAGATCACAGCCCGTCACATCCAGTTCCAAGGAGAGTAAGAGTGTAACCCTCCGATCCCTCATGGTGTCAGCCCATCGAGGCGCCCGCCGCCTGTTCCGACGCTCAAGCTCAGCCAAAACATCATTCCCTTACGGATAAAACTTAACATTGTCGAATTTCCGATTCACAAGATTCTTTTCCTCTCTCCTCGGCTCCCTCTCCTAACAGCAGCATACGGCTTACACCACCTATCACACACCTCCCTGTCAGCAGCTTGCCGATGTGTGTTCCGCCAGACGTCGGTCCACATTCTGCCATAGCCGAGACAGTGCCGGTCCCATGTAAGCCCATCCGTTGCCCTTGTCTCATCGTGCATGTCCAGCCACGCTCCCGCTTGGGATTGGCAGTCGACTGGTATATATAAATATGGTGTACAACCTTGGCGAAGTGAGCAGAAAAACGTACTTTTGCAGACAGATTATAAATTGGGATAGATGGACAAAAGATTTAAGCGGACAATGGTCACCGCAGCCCTGCCTTACGCCAATGGCGGAGTGCATATCGGCCACCTGGCCGGCGTCTACGTACCGGCAGATATCTACGTGCGCTACCTGAGACTCAAGGGCGAGGAAGTACTCTTCGTCTGCGGTACCGATGAACACGGTGTGCCCGTCACAATGCGCGCTCGCAAAGAGGGATGTACGCCGCAGGAAATAGTAGACCGGTATTATAAACTGATCAAAAAGAGTTTTGAGGACTTCGGTATCTCCTTTGACGAGTTCGGACGCACGACCTCCGAGACACAGACCAAGATGGCCTCCCACTTCTTCAAGGAGATGTACGACAAGGGCGTCTTTGAGGAGATCGAGAGCGAACAGTATTACGACGAGGAGGCTCACACCTTCTTGGCCGACCGATATATCACCGGCGAATGCCCTCACTGCCACAATCTGGGCGCATACGGCGACCAGTGCGAGAAGTGCGGTTCGACCCTCTCGCCCGATGAGCTGATCAATCCCCACTCCACTGTGAGCGGCTCCACGCCTGTCAAGCGCAAAACCAAGCACTGGTACCTCCCGCTCGAGAAGTACCAGCAGTGGCTTGAGAAGTGGATCCTCCAGGATCACAAGGAGTGGCGTTCCAACGTCTACGGACAGTGCAAGAGTTGGCTCGACATGGGGCTGAAGCCCAGAGCCGTAAGCCGCGACCTCGACTGGGGTATACCCGTTCCCGTGAAGGGAGCAGAGGGCAAGGTGCTCTATGTATGGTTTGACGCCCCGATAGGATACATCAGCAATACCATCGATCATTGTCCCAGCGACTGGGAAAAATGGTGGAAAGATCCCGAGACACGTCTCATCCACTTCATCGGAAAAGACAATATCGTCTTCCACTGTATCGTCTTCCCCACAATGCTTAAGGCCATGGGCGACTACATACTGCCCGACAATGTACCGGCCAACGAGTTTCTCAATCTCGAAGACCGCAAAATCTCCACATCCCGCAACTGGGCTGTATGGCTCCACGAGTACAACGCCGACTTCCCCGGCAAGCAGGATGTACTCCGGTATGTACTGACGGCTAACGCACCGGAAACCAAAGACAACAACTTCACTTGGAAAGACTTCCAGGCACGCAACAACAACGAGCTCGTAGCTGTATATGGCAACTTCGTCAACCGCGCCCTCGTACTTACCCAGAAATACTATCAGGGCGTCGTGCCGCCACTGGGCAGTCTGACCCCGGCCGACGAGCAAACGATAAACGAATTCAGAGACGTCAAGAGCAGAGTAGAACATCTGCTGGATGGATTCCACTTCCGCGACGCACAAAAGGAGGCCATGGATCTGGCCCGCATCGGCAACAAGTATCTGGCCGAGCAAGAGCCGTGGAAGGTCATCAAGACCGACCCCGAGCGCGTCAAGACAGTCATGCACCTGTCCCTGCAGCTCGTAGCCAATCTGTGCATCGCCTTTGAGCCGTTCCTGCCCTTCAGCAGCAAGCGCCTGAGAGAGATGCTTCAGGTAGACAGCTTCGCCTGGGAAGACCTGGGCCGTACTGACCTGCTTCACGAAGGTCATCAGCTGGGCAAGCCCAGCCTGCTCTTTGAGAAGATTGACGACAGCGTAGTCGAGGCACAGATACAGAAGCTCAAGGATATGGAGAAGAGCAACGCTTCCCAGCAGCCCACCCAGCAGGAGCAGGAGTCTAAAAGCCAGGATGCCGCTCCCGTGAGCCCCATTCAGGATCCGTGTACAATAGACGACTTCCAGAAGCTCGACATCCGCGTCGCCACGGTCAAGGCCTGCGAGCGCGTGCCCAAGAGCAACAAGTTGCTCAAATTTACGCTCGACGACGGACTCGGAGAGCGCACCATCCTCAGTGGCATAGCCAAGCACTATCAGCCCGAAGCCCTTGTCGGCAAACAGGTATGCTTTATCGCCAACCTGCCTCCCCGCAAGATGGCAGGCATCGAGAGCCAAGGCATGATACTCAGCGCTATCGCGCCTGACGGCAGTCTCAGCGTGACCTCCGTAGAGCAGCCCGTCAAGCCCGGAAGCAAAGTAGAATAGCCTGGCAGCCTCACAGACAGAAAACAAGACAATCTAACACTCTACACACACATTGGAACAGAAACGTCAAAGCAAAATAGAGCGACTCCTCCAGAAGGAGCTCAGCCTCATGCTCGAGGCAGAGACACGCAAGACCCACGGCATCATGCTCAGCGTGAGTGAAGTAAGAGTTTCCTCCGACCTGAGCTACTGCACAGCCTATATCAGCGTTTTCCCGTCAGAGCGGGGGGATGAGATTATCGCCAACCTTAAGGCCAATGTCAAGTCCCTGCGTTACGACCTCGGGCAGCGTCTCCGCCATCAGTTGAGGATTATACCCGAGCTGCGCTTCTTCAAAGACGAGACGCTGGACTACATGGAGCATATCGACGAGCTGCTCAAGAAGTAGCCGCCAACGTCCACACTAAGCCTGACTCATGAACTTTCCTCTCTATGTTGCCCGCCGCTACCTCTTCAGCAAGAAGAGTCACCACGCCATCAATATCATCTCCCTGATTAGCGTGATAGGCGTAGCCTTGGCCTCGGCAGCGCTGGTCGTCGTCCTCTCTGTATTCAATGGCTTCCACGATCTGGTAGCTTCGCTCTTCACCGCATTTGATCCGCAGCTGGAGATCGTAGCCGCCCGAGGCAAGACCTTCTCTCTGGATGACAAGGCGCTGCAAGGCGTCAGCAAATTGTCTGAAGTAGCCGTGACCAGCGGATGTCTGGAAAATCGCGCATTAGCCCGCTACAACGGTCGTCAAACTATGGTCATGCTCAAAGGCGTCGACGACAATTACGGCCGCTGCACCGACATTGAGAGCATCCTCTACGGTACCAAGACATTTAAGCTTCATGCCGATGTCCTCAATTATGCCATACCGGGCATACGCCTCGCCATGCTGCTGGGCATGAGCACCGACTTTGATCTCCCACTCGAGATCTTCACGCCCCGCCCCGGCGAACGGGTTGACATGATCGATCCTACGACAAGCTTCAATCAGGGAGAACTCGAGTCAAGCGGCAATGTATTCAATGTCAGTCAGAAGGAATACGACCAGAACTACGTCCTCTGTCCGCTCAAGTTTGCTCAGGAGATGTTTGAAAAGCCCGGCGAGGTCTCCTCGATGGCTATCCGTCTGCGTCAAGGAGCTGACACACAGAGCGCCAAGCAGCATATACAGCAACAGGTAGGCCCGCACTATCGCGTACTCGACCGCTACGAACAGCAGGAAGACGTCTTCCGCATCATGAAAGTGGAGAAGTTGATGGCTTACCTCTTTCTGACCTTTATCCTCTTCATCGCTAGTTTCAACATCATTGCTTCGCTATCCATGCTCATCATTGATAAGCGGGACGACATCCAGACACTACGCGACCTCGGTGCCCAGGAGACTACGATACGCCGTATCTTCCTCACCGAGGGACGTCTCATCTCGCTAGCCGGTGCCGTCATCGGCATTCTCGTCGGCCTTCTGCTCTGCTGGATCCAGATGCAGTTCGGCCTCATCCGCCTGGGTGAGGAAGCAGGCACGTTTATCATCGACGCCTACCCCGTATCCGTCCATCCGGTAGACATCCTGGTCACACTGGTCACGGTTGTCGCCGTCAGCTTTGCCGCCTGCTGGTATCCCGTGCGCTACCTAAGCCGACGTCTCCTCAGGGAGCAGAAGCAATGATTCCACCTTATGCGATCACGCCCCTCATAAAAAACTATCAGACATGAACAAGACACCAAAAAGCAGTCGCAGCAAGCAAGCCCTTGCCGAGCGGATGCAACAAGTATTTGAAAGCGATCCTCAAAAGGCCTTTGGCCTCAGCGATCTCTCCAAGCTACTCAAACTCAAGACCCACCCTCTCAAGCTCCTTTGCACAGATATACTCGAGGACATGGCAGCCGACGACTATATCTCCGTGACTCGTGACAACAAGTACCGGCTCAATACGCGCAGCCAGGTCATGGAGGGCACCTTTGAGCGCCACCGCAACGGACGCAACGCCTTCCTCCCCGACGGAGAGGAGAAGTCTATCCTCGTCGTTGAGCGCAACAGCAAGCATGCCCTCGACGGCGACCGCGTCAAAGCCGTACTCCTCGCCCGCCGTCGCAACCACACCCGTGAGGCCGAAATCATCGAGATCTTAGAGCGCGCCGACAAGCAGTTTGTAGGCACCCTCAAGGTGCTCAAGGACTTTGCCTTCCTGCTCACCGCCGACCGCACGCTCGCAGCCGACATCTACATCCCTAAGCGGTCCCTTAAGGGGGCCAAAGACGGCGACAAAGCTGTCGTCAAGATCGTATCCTGGCCTGAGGACATGAAGAATCCCGAAGGCAAAGTCATCGATGTGCTTGGCCAGACAGGAGAAAACAATACCGAGATGCACGCCATCCTCGCCCAGTACGGACTCCCCTACACTTATCCCAAAGCTGTAGAGAAAGCCGCCGATGCCTTGCCTGAGGATATCTCGCCCGATGAGATTAAGAAGCGCGAAGACTTCCGCGCAGTCACGACCTTCACCATCGATCCCGCCGACGCCAAGGACTTTGACGACGCGCTCTCCATCCGTAAGCTCTCCAACGGCAACTGGGAAGTGGGCGTACATATCGCCGACGTGACCCACTACGTCAAGGAGGGCAGTATCATCGACAAGGAAGCCGTCAAGCGCAGTACCAGCGTCTACCTCGTCGACCGCACAGTGCCGATGCTGCCGGAGCGACTCTGCAACTATCTCTGCTCACTCCGCCCCGACGAGGACAAACTCACCTTTTCTGTCATCTTTGAGCTGGATGACAAGGCCAATATCAAGAAAGCTCATATCGCCCGCACGGCTATTCACTCCAACCGCCGGTTTACCTACGAGGAAGTACAGACCATATTGGAACAAAACGGCGAAGCGTCGGAAGCCGACCTCCACACCCCGGGCGAGCATCCCCGGCGCGTCCAGCCGGGTCCCGACGGCAAGCCCGTAGGCGAATATGCTACCGAGCTGATCACCCTCAACCGTCTCGCCAAGCTCTTGCGCTCACGACGCTTCTCCGGCGGCGCCATAGAGTTTGACCGCCCCGAGGTACGCTTTACCCTCGACGAAAAGGGCCATCCGACTGGTACATATATCAAAATCGCCAAGGACGCCAACAAGCTCGTCGAGGAGTACATGCTCCTGGCCAACAAATACGTAGCCGAGTCCATCGGTCTCGCCCCCAAGGGCCAGAAGAGCAAGCCCTTCGTCTACCGTATCCACGATACGCCCGACCCCGAAAAACTTGAGAAGCTCAGAGCCTTCGTCCTCAAGTTTGGCCACACGCTCCGTACCGACGGCAGCAAGGACGATATCAACAAGAGTCTCAACAAGCTCCTCACCGACGTACATGACAAACCGGAGCAAGATGTCGTCGAGGACGTGGCACTGCGCTCCATGCAAAAGGCACGGTACTCCACCCACAACATCGGGCACTACGGCTTGATGTTCCGATATTACACCCACTTCACCTCACCCATCCGCCGCTATCCCGATGATCTCGTCCACCGTCTCCTGGCCCGCTACGCCGATGGCGGACGCGCCGTCAATCAGCAGCGACTCGAGGACCTCTGCGAGCATTGCTCGGAGATGGAACAGATTGCTGCCCAGGCGGAGCGCGCAAGTATCAAGTACAAGCAAGTAGAGTACATGGCCGACCACTTGGGCGAGGACTTCAAGGGTAAGATCAGCGGCGTCAATGAGTTTGGTATCTACGTCGCCGTAGATGGAAGCATGTGCGAAGGCATGGTGCCCCTCCATACGTTATTGGACGACTACTACGAGTTTGACGAGCGCAACTACTGTCTGGTAGGTCGCCGCAATCATCGCCGATATACCATCGGTGACCGTGTCACCGTACGCGTAGCGCAAGCCAACTTGGAGCGCCGACAACTCGACTTTGAGCTTCTCGACGGGCCCAACGGCCCGCGTCCTGCCGCGTCAGACAAGCCGCAGCCTAAGGCTGAAACTGGCTTTGGCAAACGCAGCAAGTCCAAAGGCCGCAAGGGACGGAGACGCTAGTCTCTCGCCTCCTGAGTCACCGGGCCCCGGCGCTATAGGCTCAGGAGCCTAAACCACGAGCTCGCAAGCTCCTCTGTAAGTAAACAGAGCACAATACTCTCTGTATTATATGCTTTGCGGCCTTCATAAGATCCGACGTTATCTTCATAAGGTCCAATGTCCTTTTAATAAAATCCAAGATCCCCTTCATAAGGCCCGATGCTGTCCATTCAGCATCGGGCCTTACTGTATTTAGGCTGCTCTCCTGCTCGCCTTGTCCCCGGCCAAGACACCATTAGCAAGCCACTCCCCCCCCCACTTATCGTGTGTCTCTACTGCAGAAGCTCATTGAAGAAATCCCTATGTAAGGAAGGACAACGCTCATATTCAGCCTCAGTTCCCAAAGGTTACATCGAGCGTATGATTGCCCGCCATTCTTTAGACTGGCCAGCAGTTTTCATATAATAAATCCGAGATACTGCCTCATACAAGTGCAGATGTAGTGATGACAAATCGCCTTGTTCGCACAACAAGGTCGGATGTAGTTTAAACTAAGTCGGACTTAGTTTAAACTGGAAGGCGAGTTGTTATCGTCTGATAGCCAGTTAGTTGCGAGAAGACCAAATTTTATTTATAATTCATTGGATTTCAATGAGTTACGAGAGCGATTTTAGAAAGTTCCCATCTTTTTTTCTTCAGAGGCAAACGGGGACTCTCAATTCAATTTTTTATTATAAAAAAATAATGTCCCCTTAAGCCTCTGATGAAGCGGACGCCCACATTGATACGTCTGACTCTTGCGAAAAACCTTTGGTGACGCGTAAAAAAACTTCCGGTGAAAGCGAGAGCGATTGGAAAAAGTAATCGGACAGCGGGAGGAGTGATAGAGATTTTGACCGCTTCTCTCCCTCCAATTGACCATTCTGCGCGTATCCGATACAGACGTATACCTGACAGACCGACATTGAAAACAATGAAGGAGCCCCTGGCTGACTTTCGGCTGGCAGCGGAGCATGCCTTGTTCCCCGCCAATCTTCTGTTGGTCCCCATTTGCATCGCGCAGCCCGCACCCTCCGATTTCATAACAGTTATCCCGACTTTGACAACACGCACACTGCTTGTGCAACCCGTCCTTCCGTCTGCTCCGCCAGGCTTTGGGAAAACATTTGGCCTGCTTGAGCAGATTCGTTGTCCACTTTTGACACATACATGAGCAATTCTCGTCAATAATAAGTCATATTTTACAAGATTAAAATAGCATATATTTCGCTATTTATGTCTGAAAGTTCATATATCACTCCATTTTAAACACATTTTTGGCTGCACTTTAAAGCCAAAAAGGGTACTTTAATTAATTTTGCAGTGAAAAAGAAGCAACCAGCCATGTCTCAGAAAATGCAGGATGATATCTACCGTCCCCAAATCGGTGATAAGTCAACCCCACGCCCCCAGCCCGACTACGAAGACGGCGATGTCTTTATATTCAACCAGTTTCGCGACATTTCCGCCAAAAAGACTATAGCACTTCCCCTCAATATCATCATCATCTGCACCCAAGGGCGTATGCAGTTGGACGTCAATGCGCGCACGCTGGTCGTAGAGTCGAGCAACATCCTCATTTGCCCTACCAACACCATCCTGAGCAATGAGCTCTTCAGCAGCGACTTTGAATGCAAGGTCATGGGCATCACCGACAGATTTTTGCAGGCTTTTCTCCACAGCAACATCAACATCTGGAACGAAACCCTCTATATCAACAAGGTCAATATCATTGAGGCCAAGATCTCAGACTCCATCTTCTACCAACATCTCTATGAGATGATACGTCTGCTCATTGACCACGAACAAGGCCCCTATCACAAGGAGATGATGCAGCTGCTCGTAGGCGAGACGCTGCTTGGTATCTGCTCCATCTTGAGCAAGAACAGCAACGACAGTCTCACCGTCGATTCTCCCCGCGCAGAAGTACTCTTTCACAAGTTTATCCATCTCGTGAGCAGCAATAAGATCAAGCGTCAGCCGGTAGAGTACTACGCCCGCAATCTGCGTATCACTCCCAAGTATCTCTCGCTCATCTGCAAGCGCATCAGCGGCAAGACAGCCCTTCACTGGATCGAGGACTATGTGATGGAGGATGTGCGGTATTACCTCCGCAACACAGATCTCTCCATCAAGGAGATTGCCCATACGCTTGGATTCCCCAATCTGAGCTTTTTCGGCAAATACATCAAGCGCCGCTATGGCGTGTCGCCCAAGGTCTACCGTAAACAGTTGAGAAGCTAGCCCTGCGCAGAGGCTGGGGAGATGAGGCGGAAGTCACCTCAGACAGCAGGCCTGCATACGCCAGCCTACTGAAACAGAATGATAAATGCGCAGCCGGCCAGCAATAGCGCCATGATCACGTTGACCCACTTCATCTTGTTGATAAAGAAGCGTCTCAGATAGCCCCCGACAAAGATCCAAGCCAGATTGGCAATAGGACCGGCCAGCAGAAGCAGGGCAGCCGTAAGGTAGTAGTCACCAAGTCGGTCAGAGTAAGGAATGACATAGATGCTGTAGACCGTCACTTCAAAGATGATCATCTTGACATTGGTCAACTGCATGATAAATCCGCTCCAAAAGTTGCATATCGTCCGGTCATCATCCCCTTCCAGCGGCGTATGGTAGATACGCCAGGCCAGCCAGAGAATATAGGCCGCGCCTATCACTCTGAGCCAAAGCACATAGGGCTTGATCGCCGTGTCAAGATGATAACTCAGTAGCGCTACCACGCTCACTACACACACGAAGCCGACCAGCAAGCCCCGCCACATTTTCAGCGCCTTGGGCCGCCCGTAGCGCAAGGAGCACGACAGGGCATACAGATTGGCAGGCCCGGGCGTGTAGCCCACGACCAAGATGTAGAGCAATAGGGTAGAGAGCAGTCGGAGCGGCATAAACAACAGTAGAGGCGAGTAAATATATATTAAAAATGAGGCGAAATGCTTCTATCTCACTGCAAAATTAATCAATATTCCCACCTGCCCAAGTTGCATGTCGGGATAAATTGAAGGCATCCCGTATTTTTTACTTTCGGAGGCAAAATATTAGGACTATTTGGGAGTGTATATCCGGAGGAAAGGTTATCTTAGCTGAGCAAAAAGAAGCTGTCTGCTATCTAGTCAGACCTACAATCTATCATACTTCAAATTATCCTCTACAATGAGCACAACCAACAATAATTACTGCGTCATACTCTGTGGCGGCATCGGCAGCCGTCTCTGGCCACTCAGCCGCAAGGATATGCCCAAGCAATTTTGCAACATCACAGGTATCGGCCAATCGGCCTTGCAAATCACCTACAAACGCTTCGCACGCTTCCTGCCCGAAGACCATATCTATCTCTCTACTTACAAGGAATACGTGCCCATCGTCAGTCGCCAGCTGCCTCAGGTCAACTCCGACCATATCCTCGCCGAACCCGTCCAACTCGGTACTGCTCCTGCCCTTGCCCTCGCCACTGTCCTCATCAATGCGGTCAATCCGAAAGCCAATATCATCTCCTCCCCATGTGACCAACTTATCGTCGGCGAAGACAAATTTAAGAAGCAAATACTTGACGGCCTGGACTTCGTCTCTAAGATATCAGCCTTTCTCGTGCTCGGTGTCAAGCCCGATCACCCCGACACCTCATACGGCTACATCCAGGCTGGAAGCGAGACGATAGGCTCCATGGCCAAGGTCAAGAGCTTCACCGAGAAGCCTGACTTGGACTTTGCCCGGCTGTTTATCGAGAGCGGCGAGTTTTATTGGAATACCAGTCTCTTCTTTTACAACGCAAGCACGATGATGGCCGCCCTGCGCGAGAGCTATCCCGCCATCATGCCCCTCGCCCAGCTCGCCGGCCAGAGAGTGCCGCGCGCAGAGCTCTATCAGCAAATCGCAGAGCAGTATCCGCGCAATCGCTATCAGGCCGTCGACATGTTTGTCCTCGAGCACCAGTCCAACGTATACGTCCAGCCCGTCACATTTGGCTGGGCTGACATCGGCACCTGGGAGACGCTCTACAACGCCCGGCAGAAGGACAACAGAGGCAACGTGGTGATGAATGGCCGGGCCGAGCTCTACGACAGCAGCAACAATATACTCTCTATGTCTAACGACAAAATCATATTTACCCAAGACCTTAACGGCTACTTGGTCGTAGAGAGTGGCAATATCCTCCTCATCGCACCCAAGGACAACCCCGACAAACTCCGGCGTATCATGACTGACGCCATCATGAAGTACGGTTCGGAGTAAACACACCCCGACTTGCATTACGGCATGTCTATTCTACAGTCCACGAGACACCCGTAAGCATATACAAGGTCTGGTCCGGAACATTCCGGAGCGGACCTTGCCGTATTTACCCGTCAGGGCTGCGCTATTTCATCCGCTCTTGCAGACGCAACGTCACTGCTCCACCATAGTCCAGACCGACTAGACCCGAGGCTTTTCTCCCTCTGCCTCAGCCTTCGTCTCGCTCTGTACACGCCAGAAGCCACAAAGAGTGTAGCCGACCCGTAAGTCAGCCACACCCTCCGTTTCATGTGAAAGCCGTCTCGCCTCTCCTTAGAAGCAGGATCGAGATTTCAGTCTCTATTAATTGCCAAGAGCCTTGTTGAGGCCATTGATGGCGTCGCTCTGAGCCTTATTGATAGCTTTGTTGGCTTTGGAAGCCTCCTTGTTAACGGCTTCAGTGGCCTTTTTGTTAGCTTTGTTGACTTTGTTGTCAACGGCTGCCTTAGCAGCGGCCTTGGCATTGTCTACTGAAGCCTTGGCTGCAGCCTTAGCATCGTCTACCGAGGCCTTGGCAGCAGCCTCAGCAACCTCAACAGTCTGGTTGGCACTGTTGACAGCTCCTGCGACGGCATCTGTAGCAGCATCGTTAGCTGCGTTTCCAACTGTAGCAGCGCTCTTTACAGCATGATTGACTACACTGTCAAGTACTGCAGCACCGCTATAGGTCTTACCCGTTGCATCAGAATACTTCTGCAAGGCAGCACCTATCTTCTGCTGAACATTCTCAAGCTTAGACTTGACGCCGTCCAGAGCTTCCTGAGCCGTCTTGACGGCCTCTTCCTTCGCTGCCTCAGACTCATAGGTCGCGCCGGTAATACTGTCATAATGGGCCTGGACACTATCAAGCTCATGCTGTACCTGGACCAGTTCGATACTGTCGTTCTGGATTTCCTCTACGGCCTTGGCCTCATCCGACTTGCTGCCGCACGATACGAGGCCCAATGCTACTGCCAAAGGCAAAGCTAACATCAAATGCTTCATCTCTTTTGATTTATAAGTTAATAAAATGCTTTTTGTCTGCGTTCTCTTCTACCCCTTGTAGACTCGGCAAAGGTAGTGATTTGGTCTGAAAATCGATAACTTCGGAACCATGATTTTTATGTCCCCATCGCTACTTACCTACCTTCCATCTCAGCCGGCTGTCTCCCTTACTCTGCCATTTCCTTCATGATTGGCCCGATGCATGCCAATCTCCTTACAGAAGCTAATTTTCGCACGCGCTCTCCAATATTGCCCGGGACTGTTTCTACTCCGGTCTGGCATAGCAGACTGACATGGCTGAAAAAAATAAGAGGAGTCGTCAGGCGGCTAATTGACGGAGTTGAACTATTTTTGTAAGGACAAACAAAGCAAAATCATGACCAATCCTATACTTTCCCGTCTCAAATGGCTGCGCGACGCCATGCGCCGCGCCGGCGTACAAGCCTATATCATCCCGTCTGCCGACCCACACGGCAGCGAGTACCCGCCTGCCTACTGGCAACAGCGACAGTGGATCAGCGGATTTGACGGCTCGGCCGGCACAGCAGTCGTCACGCTTGACCGCGCGGCCCTGTGGACCGACTCCCGCTACTTCATTGCCGCCGAAGCACAGCTCAGAGGCACATCTTATGAGCTCATGAAGGAGCGTGTAGAGGGCACGCCGACTATTGCGCAGTGGCTCTGCCGCCAATTGAAAAGCGGCGACAGCGTCGGCATAGACGAACGCGTCCTGACGACCTCCGAGGTCAATGCGCTGCGCCCCTGTCTGACCTCTGCCGGCATTGGTCTGAACGCTGTCGACCTCATATCGTCGATCTGGCAGGACCGGCCCACCTTACCCAAGGACCCTGTCCGCATCCAGCCCCTCAAGTATGCCGGCGTCAGCATGCGGGACAAGATAGCCAAGGTCAGACAGGCCATCCGACAGCAGGGAGCCGACTGTATGCTGGTCGGCGCACTCGATGAGATTGCATGGCTGCTCAATCTGAGAGGCACCGACGTGGCATGTAATCCGGTCTTTGTCTCTTTTTGCTTGGTCGGACCTCATACCATATTATATATCGACCGCGACAAGCTGACTCCAGAGGTCGCTGATTATCTCACCGGAGAGGGCGTATCGGTTAAGCCTTATGAAGCTGCATACGACGATATAAGCGCCCTGCAAGGTCAGCGTCTCCTGCTTCCCCGAGACATCAATGCTCATATTTCCTCACTTGTCCCCTCGCAAGAGGCTGTAGTGTATGCGGAGAGCCCAATCGCCCATCTCAAAGCCGTGAAGTGCGAGGCAGAGATTGCGGGATTTCATCAAGCGATGTTGCGGGACGGTGTTGCCATGGTCGAGTTTCTGAGCTGGCTACGGTCTGCTGTGGCTGCAGGAGGGCAGACAGAGATCAGCGTCTCCGACAAACTGGAGTCCCTACGCGCCCGACAGCCCCTCTACCGCGGTCTAAGTTTTGCCACCATCGCAGGTTATCAGGCCCACGGAGCCATCGTACACTACGAGGCTACGCCACAGACCGATGCAGCCCTCAAGCCCGAAGGACTGCTCCTGCTTGACAGCGGCGCACAATACGACGACGGAACGACAGATATCACCCGTACCATAGCGCTGGGCCGGCCTACACCTCTCGAGAAGCAGGTCTACACGCTCGTGCTCAAAGGACATATCGCGCTCAGCCGATGCAAGTTTCCGCAAGGGGCGAGCGGCACCCAGTTGGACTTGGCCGCACGCTACGACATGTGGCAGGCCGGCTACAACTTCGGACACGGCACTGGTCACGGCGTAGGCAGTTGTCTCTGCGTACACGAGGGGCCTCACCAGATCCGCATGAACTATATGCCGGCTCCCATTCAGGAAGGCATGACTGTGACCGACGAGCCCGGATTGTACCTTGAAGGACAATTTGGCGTCCGCATTGAGAACACCTTACTCTGTGTCCCTTACAAGGAGACGCCTTTTGGCAAGTTTGTAGGTTTCGAACCGCTTACGCTGTGCCCCATCGACACGCTGCCCATCGAGCGCTCCATGCTCACAGAGACTGAGACAGAGTGGCTCGACTCCTATCATGCCCACGTCAGAGCGCAATTGCTGCCGCTCATATCCGACCCTGATGTCCGCGAATGGCTCATGGCCGCCACACGCCCTCTCGCTCAAATTCCTGAAGCCTGATTCGCATGAACTACGTCGACGTCCTTTTGCCACTTCCTCTGGAAGGCACCTTCACCTACCGCGTGCCCGATCAGATGGACAGCCTCCTGCAAACAGGATGCCGCGTCATCGTACCCTTTGGCAGCAGCAAATTGCTCACAGGTGTCGTCGTGCGACTGCACAGTCAGGCTCCCTCAGGCAATTATCAGGTCAAGGAGATTACAGAGTGCCTGGACAAGTCTCCCTCAGTGCTGCCTAGTCAGCTCAAACTCTGGAGCTGGATGAGTCAGTACTACCTCTGCACCGGCGGAGATGTAATGAAGGCGGCCCTGCCCTCTGGCATGAAGCTCGCCAGCGAGACACAGCTGGACGTCAATGAGGATTTTGACAACTGGGACCGCCTTACCAAGAAGGAGGTAGACATCTACGAGACACTGCTGCGAGAGAAGCAGCGCACCGTCGCCCAACTGCAGAAGTCTTACAACGGCCGTGACATCCTCTCCTCTCTGCGTCGCTTGATGGACAAGGGGGCACTCACCGTCAAGGAGCAACTGCGACAGCAGTACATGCCCAGGCGGGAGACGCATGTCAGACTCGCCAAGCCCTATCTCAACGAGCAGGCGCTCAATAATCTGTCGGAGTCCCTACAGAAAATGCCCAAGCGCTACAAGCTCCTAATGAAGTATCTCGAGCTCTCCGGCGTGCCGGCAAGCCTCACGCTCCACAATCCTCACCTCGTACAAGAAGTCAGCCGAGCCCGTCTCCTCGAGGAAGCAGGTATCTCGGCGGCAGTGCTCACCGGCATGAAGGCCAAAGGCTATCTGGAGACCTACGACTACGAAGTGGGACGCCTCAAACCAAGTGGCAGGACAGTGAGCGAACAACTGCCTTTGAGCCAAGCACAGCAAACGGCGTATGACCAAATTGAGGCTTCCTTTGCAAGCAAGCCCGTATGCCTGCTCCACGGCGTCACCTCGAGCGGCAAGACCGAGATTTACATCCGACTTATCCGCAAAATGATACAGTCAGGCAAGCAGGTGCTCTACCTACTCCCCGAGATTGCACTCACTACTCAGATTACTGAGCGTCTGCGGCGCGTTTTTGGCGACGCAATGGGCGTCTATCACTCCAAGTGTCCTGATGCTGAGCGCGTCGAGATTTGGCGCAAGCAACTCTCGAGCAAGCCTTTCCAACTCATTCTCGGCGTGAGGTCGTCCATCTTCCTGCCTTTCCAAAGTCTGGGTCTCATCATCGTCGATGAGGAACACGAGTCCTCATATAAACAGCAAGACCCTGCTCCGCGCTACAACGCCCGAGATGCGGCCATCATGCTGGCCACTTACTTCAATGCCCGAGTGCTACTCGGCACTGCCACGCCTAGTCTTGAGAGCTACCACAACGCGCAGGTCGGCAAATACGGCTATGCCCGCCTCGACAAAAGATACGGAGATATTCTCCTGCCCCAGATCGAAGTCATCGACGTCAAGGATCTCCTGCATCGCAAGATGATGAAGCTGCCCTTCAGCCCGCGGCTCGAGGAGGAGATTGGGCGGGCACTGGAAGCCGGCGAACAGGTGATACTCTTTCAAAATCGCAGAGGATATACGCCTGTCATCGAGTGCCACACTTGCGGCTGGGTGCCCACGTGCCAATACTGCGACGTCAGCCTCACGTATCACCGCAACATCAACCGTCTCGTGTGCCACTATTGCGGCACCTCGTATGACGTGCCCAAGAGTTGTCCCAACTGCGGCGGCACAGAACTGCGAACCATCGGGTTTGGCACGGAGAAGATAGAGGAAGAGGTTCGCCGTCACTTCCCCAAGGCACGCACATCCCGGCTCGACCTCGACTCAGCACGCACCCGCAACTCCTACGAGCGCATCCTCGATGACTTTTCAAAGCAGCGAACCGATATCCTCATCGGTACACAGATGGTCTCCAAGGGGCTTGACTTTGACAATGTCCGTGTCGTGGGCATACTCGATGCCGACACGATGCTCACCCGCCCCGATTTCCGAGCTTTTGAACACGCTTTCCAGATGATGTCGCAGGTGGCCGGGCGCGCCGGACGACGCAGCAAGCGCGGATATGTCATCCTGCAGACCCGACATCCAGACTATCCTGTAGTCGCCCAGGTCCAAGCCAATGACTACGAGGCCTTGTACCGACAGCAAATCGCCGAGCGCAAGGAGTTTGGCTATCCGCCCTTCTGCCGTCTCATCTACATATATATAAGGCACCGCGACGATCATATGGCTCAGGCTGTCGCCCAACAGGTTGCCTTGTTGCTCCGACAACATTTCGGAACTTATCTGCTGGGCCCTGACCGACCGGCTATAGCCCGTGTCCAGATGATGTATTACCGCAAGCTCATTCTCAAGGTTGCCCCCTCCATGCAAGCAGCCGCCGTCAGAAGCGTACTCCGGCAGACTGTACAAACTGTCACATCAGACACGCGATACCACGGGGCCAGTATCTACTTCGACGTAGACCCTGTCTGACCTGCTTTGCTTCCGTGGGGCCGATATGGATATCCGCTGTATCGCATGTACGAAGCATACAGGTATAAAAAGAAGGCCACTCCTTCAGACTTACGTCCGAGGGAGTGGCACTGTAATACCGGTACGCAGACCCGAAGCCTACTGCCGGCGAGCTGGGATACTACTTCAAGAGAGTAGCAGAAGCCTTAAACTTGAGGACTTTCTTTGCAGGAATGACGATAGCCTTCTTGGTAGCAGGATTGATACCATTGCGCTTTGCACGCTTAGCCACTGCAAATGTACCAAAGCCAACGAGAGCGACCTTGTCACCTTTCTTAACTGCACCAGCAATGGCATCCAATGTTGCCTCAAGGGCTTTCTTTGCGCTAGCCTTGGAAAGGCCTGCCTGCTCGGCAATAGCGCCAACTAATTCGGTCTTGTTCATAACACAAAGTTGTTTTTGGAGTTAATAAACTTGTTTCGAGTTCGTGTAAATACTTGATTTCGCTGCAAATATACAGATTTGACTATTCGCTAACAAATTTTTTTTCGAAAAAATCGCCTTTTTTGTCATTTTTCCTACTTTTTCATTTTACCACCATCGGTTTTTGCCCTACACAAGGGAGCTTGGCAATGATCCGGACTGTACCTGACAAGGTCTTCATTTGCACAAATTATCAATAGCCGTAGACTGATTTCGTTCCCAATATACTACCTTTGCAGTCGCAATCAGACTTATATCCACTTATGTTACAGACTCCTCCTGCTACCAAGAACCTGATCATCATCAACATCATCATGTATCTTGCCATGATCGCGACTGAGCGTTGGGGCATCGACCTTAGCAATATGCTGGGTCTGCATTTCTTGTATGCATCCAACTTCCACGTCTATCAGCTGGTGACCTACATGTTCATGCATGCCAACCTGACCCATATCTTCTTCAATATGTTCACGCTCTGGATGTTTGGCCGCGTCGTAGAGTCGACCCTCGGACAGCGCAGATTTGTCTGGCTCTATCTTATCTGCGGTCTGGGTGCCGGACTGTCCCAGGAGATTGCGCAGATGGCCTCCTACTATATCCAAGGGCTGGGCAACTACCAAGTGATAACCGACGGCGTGACGCGCATGTCTATGGACTCGTATCTCGATACTTGGACCACAGTCGGTGCATCAGGCGCCTGCTACGGCGTACTCATCGCCTACGGCATGCTCTTCCCCAATGAGCGCGTGCTACTGCTCATCCCGCCCATTCCAATGAAGGCCAAGTATATGGTCATCGCCTTCATCTGCATCGACTTGCTCTCCGCCTTTGGTGCTTCAGGAGATGGCGTAGCTCACTTCGCCCACCTTGGAGGAGCCTTGGTGGGATGGCTTGTGATGCTCTATTTGAGACGAAAGGACCAGGAACGCAACTCGGGATTTACCTCCTGGGAAGAGTACCGTCCACAGCGCGAGTCAATGTCGCAAAGGCTGAAGCGCCGTTGGGAAGACCGCAAGACCTCTGCCCATACTTGGACAGACCGTTCCCAACAGCCCACTGAGACGACACAAGAGGAAATCAATCATATTCTGGACAAGATAAAGCAATCCGGATATGACAGCCTGACAGAAGAGGAGAAGAACAAACTCTTCAACGCCCGTAAATAGGGCTTGCCATCCGTGTAGGCAAGCCACACAATATGAGAAACAATAAGTCGGAAAAACGATCACGCTGGAGACTCAGTCTCGACCTCATCCTACTGGGGCTCAATCTGCTCCTGCTCCTCGGCATGATTGTCTCCGGATATAGCCAGCTGATTGACCCCAACCGCCTTTCTTGGCTCGTCTCTGCCGGACTTACTTTTCCCATCTTCGCCATACTGTGTATATTCTTCTGCATCTGGTGGCTCCTGCGCCGGCCCGACTACATACGATACTCCGTCATCACCCTTCTGCTGTGCGTATACCCGCTACGCACATACTTTCCTGTCAACATCAGCCGCGATGTGCCCAAGGGAGGCATCAAGGTCATGAGCTACAATGTCAAAGGATTCTGTGCCGGAGAGGCTGACAAAAATAGCAAGTGCCGAGATATCCTTGACTATATCGGGCATAGCCACGCCGACATCCTCTGCCTGCAAGAGTCTGGGTGTCCCCCGCAGCACAAGATGCGCCATGCCATCGACTCTACCCTCAGGAGGTGGGCCTACCGTGACTCCGTGCGCCTAAAAAACGGCAACGAAGTCACCATTTGTTCCAATTATCCCCTGCTCCGCAAGCAGATCATCCTCTCGCCATCGCCTTCCTACGCCTCAATCATCTATCTCGTCAAGATGGGCAAGGATACTGTAGCTGTAGTCAACAACCATTTTGTCTCCAATGCCATGCAGCAAACTGACAAGGAGAAGTTTAAGGATGTCATCATCGAGCCCGACAAAGACTCTACCAAGCAAAATATACACCATCTGGCCCGCAAGATAGACGAAGCTGGCAAGCAGCGCGCTATTCAAGCCGACCGCATATATGCGGCACTCAAGCGGCTGGGCGATAGACCCGTCATCTTCTGCGGAGACTTCAACGACTCGCCGCTGAGCTACGTCCACTTCCGTCTTACCCGCCTCCTCAACGACACGTATACCCGCAGCGGCAATGGCTGCGGCATCTCCTACCATGAGAGCGGCATGTACTTCCGCCTGGACAATATTCTCGCAAGCCGGCACTGGAACGCATACGGCGCACGCGTCGACAATACGATAAAAGCATCCGACCACTATCCCATCTACTGCTGGCTCAAGCTCAGACGCGACTGAAACCGGCCGCCACGTCTCCCGTCCAACAGTTCCACTCCCTTGACTCAGTGCTCAAGTTCTTTACCCATTATTAATAATGTAACAATTTGACACAGACTATCAGACGTCTGGACACCGCCTAATTTGGCCTAAAACTAAAATAAAAGCAAGCAAACTCTCTAAATCGTTTGTAAAATTGTTATATTTGCATGCTAAATGCTGCATTCAAGCCGCAGTAAAGATACTCGAACAAAAAATAACAACATAAATAGAAATGCAAAACAAAGTTTTAGTAAAGGTATTTGCCGTCGCACTAGTCCTTGTCTGCATCTACTACCTAAGCTTTTCATTCGTCACCCGACACTATGAAAACAAGGCCGCAGCCATGGGTCCCGTAGCCGGGCAAAACTACCTCGACTCTCTCAAGAACGAGAAAGTATGGTTCGGCGCTTACACCCTCAAGCAGTGCCAGGAAATGCAAATCGGCCTTGGCCTCGACCTTAAGGGCGGTATGAACGTCGTCATGGAGGTTTCTGTACCCGACGTCATCAAGAACTTGGCCGACCACTCCACAGATGTCAACTTCAACAAGGCACTCGCTGAAGCCAATGCCGAGTCTCAGAAGAGCCAGGCCGATGTCATCACGCTCTTCGTCCAGAAGTTTCAGCAGCTGGCCGGCAAAGACAAGCTCAACACCATCTTCGCTACCCAGCAACTCAAGGGCAAAGTCAATACCCACAGTACTGACGCTCAGATAGAGAGCGCTCTGCGTACCGAGGTCAAGGCTGCCGTCGACAATTCCTACAATGTGCTCAGTTCACGTATCGACCGCTTCGGCGTAGCCCAGCCCAATATTCAGACACTCGAGGGCCAAATGGGCCGCATCATGATTGAACTGCCGGGCGTCAAGGAGCCTGACCGTATCCGCAAGCTACTACAGGGAAGTGCCAACCTCGAATTTTGGGAGACATATGATGCTTCTGTAGCAGTACCTTACCTTGCCTCACTGGATACCAAGCTCGCCACCATGGGGACAAGCGCAGACACGGCCAAGGCCGACACAACCAAGGCCGCCAGCGCCTCCAAGCAACGCAACCTCGCAGCTGAAGAGAGCGCTCTCAAGTCCAAGCTCACCGGCAAGAAGGCTGTCGCACAAGCTGCCGACGCCCAGACCGCAGCCCTTAAGAAGCAGCATCCTCTGGCAAGCATCCTGCAGTTTGTACCTACCCAGAGCCGCGGTTGCATGGTGGGCTACGCTGCCGCACGCGATACCGCGGAGATCGACCGCCTGCTTCACTCCGACGTAGCCAAGAACTCACTGCCCGAAGACCTCGACCTCAAGTGGAGCGTAAAGCCTTCAGAGCTCTCCAAAAACCAGGAGATCTACGAGCTCTACGCTATCAAGAAGACCGGTACCAACGGCAAAGCTCCCCTGGGGGGAGATGTCATCACCTCAGCCTCAACCGAGTTTGACCAGTTCGGACGTCCGAGCGTAGCTATGGAGATGAATACCGACGGTGCGCGTACCTGGGCCGAATTGACCAAGAAAAATATCAACCACGCCATAGCCATCGTGCTTGATGGCGTAGTCTACAGCGCGCCCAATGTAGAGAATGAGATCAGCGGCGGACGCTCTACCATCACGGGTAACTTTACGACTGAGGACACCAAGGACTTGGCCAACACGCTCAACAGTGGTAAGATGCCGGCGCCTGCCCACATCGTACAGGAGGACATCGTAGGTCCTACGCTCGGTCAGCAGTCCATCAATCAGGGCATCGCGTCCTGCGTTATTGCCTTCATCCTCCTCATGATTTACATGTGCGCCATTTACGGCGTCATCCCGGGTATGGTAGCCAACACCGCATTGTTGCTCAACCTCTTCTTCACCATCGGCATTCTGACCTCCTTCCAGGCAGCCCTGACCATGTCGGGTATCGCCGGTATGGTGCTCACGCTGGGTATGGCCGTAGATGCCAACGTGCTCATCTACGAGCGCGCCAAGGAGGAGCTCCGCGGAGGCAAGCCGCTCTACACCTCTGTAAACCTCGGCTATCAGCATGCACTCTCCGCCATCATTGACTCCAACGCCACCTCCATCATCACAGGTATCATACTCTTCTACTTCGGTACAGGTCCTATCCGCGGATTTGCCACCACATTGATTATCGGTCTGCTTGCATCAGTATTTACTGCTGTCTGCGTCACACGACTCTTCTACGATCACTATCTGCGTGGCGAGAAGAAGTGGAAGCACGAGTTCTGGAAGAAAGCGTGGACCAATATCACGTTTACAACCAAGTGGTCCAAGAATATCATGGCCAACCCGCACTACCACTTCATGAGTGCGTACAAGATATCCTTCGCCATCTGGGCCGTAGCTCTAGCCATCAGTATCGGAAGTTTTGCTACGCGCGGACTGAGTACCGGTATCGACTTCACCGGAGGCCGCAACTACCAAGTACGTTTCGAGCAGCCTGTCGTACCTGAGCAAATCACCCAGTACATTCAGAAACAGATGCCCGACGCTACCGTCTCCGTTATCGCCATAGGCAACGACGGCAAGACCGTCCGCATCTCGACCAACTACCGTATCGACGACAACGATCCAGCCGTCGACGGCGAGATAGAGAAAGCCCTCTACACCGGTCTGAAACAAGCCAACCTGCTCTCCAGCAAGGTCACGCTCGAAGACTTCAAGAATACGGAGAAGCGTGACGGCGGTTCTATCATCTCCTCTCAGAAGGTAGGCCCCTCCATCGCCAAGGACGTTACCCACGGCGCCATCATCAGTGTGTTGCTGTCGCTTGTCGCCATCTTCATCTACATCCTGATCCGCTTCCGCAACGTAGCCTTCTCACTCGGCTCCACGATTGCACTCGCCTGCGATGCCTTCTTGATCATCGGTGTTTACTCTCTGCTGTGGGGCATCCTACCCTTCTCTCTCGAGATCGACCAGACGTTTATCGGCGCCATACTTACCTGTATAGGTTACTCTATCAATGATAAGGTGGTCGTATTTGACCGCGTCAGAGAGTATCTCCATCTCTATCCCAAGAGAGATCGTCAGTTGCTCTTCAACCAGTCTCTTAACAGTACCCTAGCCCGTACCATCAACACCTCAACGACGACTTTGCTCGTTCTGCTCATCATCTTCTTCTTCGGCGGTGAGAGCATCCGCAGCTTTGCCTTCGCCATGATTCTCGGTGTCGTCTTCGGTACCCTCTCCTCCCTCTTCATTGCAGCGCCCATCGCTTACCTTACGATCAAGGGCCATCACAAGATCAGCAAGGATGAGGACAAGACCGTCCAGGAAGCCCAGGATGTCAAGGTAGTCAAAGCCTAACGGCACATCCCAACACCCATTTCTCCTGACGGCTTAGTCACCGCTAGAGCAATGAGGCCAACATAGTCAAATAGGACTCTGCGATTTGCAGAGTCCTATTTATTTTTAAATCATCTCGCAGCCGGAGTCCTTGCCACGTGACGACTGACGGTCCAATGCCGTCCCTGCGTTTACGAGAGCCATAGCAAAAAATATCCACGGGCCACAAAAGGGCTCTCTGCGGCAACTCACATCTCCTGTCAACCTCCTCATCTCATCTTTTTCGCCGTCTGTAGAGTCCGATGTCCAATTCGATAGTACCAACGCTGAACTTATTCCTCTAAAAAAAGTCTATGTCGCTTGGCCAATCCTTGGAAAATGTCTACCTTTGCCACCAACAGCTACAAATCGCCACCTCATAAAATTAATAACCAGCCAATAATTATCAAACTATGAAGCACATCCGAATCGAATCCCTCGTTATCTGCGCTGGCCTTGTCGTGCTCGGCATTTTCATCTACTTTGGTTTTGCGACTCTCGCGACCCGTGACCGCAGCGTCGAGGTGAGAGGCTTCAGCGAGCGTACGGTTAAGGCCAACAAGGTAGTATGGCCCATCCCCTTCAAAAATGCTGGCGGCGACCTCAATGATCTTTACGACCAATCCTCGCGCTCGATGACCCTCATCCGCAAATACCTGCGCCAGAACGGTGTCCCCGACTCCGAAATCACAGTCTCCAGCCCTCAGGTGAATGACAATTGGTCCGAAGGCTACGCCAATCACAATGAGGTATCCCACTATACGATCAAGCAGGTATGCACCGTGACCAGTTCCTCGGTAGACCGCATCAGAGGACTGATGGGGCGCATGCAGGAACTGCTCAAGATGGGCGTACCCGTAAGCAGCGACTATAGCAATGCCGTCTCCTACGAATACACCCTGCTCGACTCTATCAAGCCTCAGATGATTGCCGAAGCCACCCACAGTGCACGCGCTGCCGCTGAGAAGTTTGCCCGCGACTCTGAGAGCCGCATTGGCAAGATCAGACACGCGACACAAGGGTACTTTTCCATCGAGGACCGCGATCAGTATACGCCCTATATCAAGCGCGTGCGCGTCGTGACGACAGTAGACTACTATCTCAAAAACTAAGGATTGTTTGCCGTCACTATCCCGTCCTACGGTTTGCCCGACAGACAGCAACGATGTAGCACGACATCCTCTTGTGCATAACTCCGTAGAAACATTGCCGTCTCCTTTGAGAAGCCCTAAAAGCAAATTCCCGAAGGAGACGGTTGTCTCAAAACAGGAAAATTGAAAGAGATTTAAGAAGCTGACGGGAGGAAGGAGCAACGACTAGTCTTTGCCCTCGTCTTGGTCTGCGCCCATGTCTTTTCCTTTGCCCTCGATCTTGTCTTTGACTTTGCCTTCTTCATCGTCTTCTGCATTGTCATCGTCTTCATTATCATCCTTTTGCCAATGCTTTTCCGTTTCGTAGTCTTTATCGCCCGGCTCATACTCTATAAGGGTATCGGGGCCACGCATACCGAAAAGACCGTATTTGGAATAGTTGGCATCAATGAGAATACTAAGAGCCTGAGAGCCTGAAAAGATGAAAGCCACAAGGCAGATGCAGAACGCCGCTGCCCATCCAAAATGAAAGGCGATTGGCAAGCCGATGAAAGAGGCAATGGCGGTCGCCTGATAGACAGCAAGTTTTTTGCCAAGTGGTTTTAACTTCATACGGATATGTATTTTATTTGTCGCAAATATACGAAAGATTTTTTGATATAAGTAAGTCATTGAGAAGAAATTACGGAGGAAAATATAAGGCCAGAATATGGCTGACAGGAGATGTTGTGGTCATGGGCTCCACAGATGTCAAGCGATTGACCGACAATTTGGGCTTGGCATTTGACGATGTAAACACTGCCAGCAAGGCATTTATAACATGAGTGCAGGATGTCACAACCATTGGCTCGATTACCTATTTGCTAAAACGGACTTATGCCGACTGTATCGGACTTGGTCATAACCAGGTCCGATGCATTTTTTTCAAACCCGAGAGCATCTAAACCGACCCCGCCCCGTTTTGACGAAGTAAGGTAGCGGGCACGGACGGCAACTTCTCTTACTCATATCGAGTACACTATTTGCTCCGCACCCATCAGATACGCTCTCGCCTTATTGGCCTAAGTTCTGCCGCGCGATCTCGAGCATTGCGGAGCCTCCTTGACAATATCCTTTGAGCATATCCTACGCGAGAAAGGCCCTCGCTCATGCACAGTCTTGCTACCGATATTGCGCAAGGCACGCGGCAGCCCGATGGCTCAGTCTTTGAGTCCGGTTATCAGCAGACGTGAAGAGGTGTTGAAGGAAACGCACAAGCAGTCTCTTATGCACGTCACTGTCGGAACAGCAGCGCAGCGCATCCATCTCCGATACGTCTTGAGTTCTCCATTCGTCGTTTTTTATATAATAAATTTGAAATACCGCTTTGTACAGGTGCCGATGTATTGATGACAAGTCACCTTGTAAGCGCTACAAGGTCGGATGTAGTTTAAACTGGGTCGGACTTAGTTTAAACTGGAAGGCGAGTTGTTACCGTCTGATAGCCAGCTAGTTACGAGAGCGTCAAATATTATTTGTAATTTATTGTCTTTCAGTGAGTTACAAAGGCAATTTGAGGGGATTTTCATCTTTCCGCATTCAGAGATAATCTGGGGATTTCAATCCAATTTCTTATATAAAAAAATTATCTCTCAGTGGAATTTTGATAAGAATTGGCATCTGTATCTGCAGCCCTGCTTCTTGGGAAAAGATTCCCAGTCATGTGCTGGAAAGCTTGCGCTGAAGGCAGAACGACTGGGGAGGATGATTGGGCAGCAAGAGGGAGACATCGAGCTAGCGAGAGAAAGCAATTGGGACAACAGGGTGAGATTCTTCGAGCAGCAGGCGATGGGAAACGGGCTGTAGGGGAAAATATCAGACAAGCGAGGGAGTCTTGATTGGGCCAAAGAGAGACTCATTGGACTAACGTGGTACAGTGATTGGCTCCAATAGGGGGATTCTTCGAACAGCGAGCCAAGGGAATCGGTCACCAAAAGAAATATCGGACTAACAAGGGAGATTGATTGAATCAACGGAAGATTCATTGGACCGGCGAGGCAGAGTGATCAGTATATTGTCCGGTCCGTTTCGCTTCATGGGCCGTTCAGAGAGCATTTATCGTGGACACATGCTTACAGATCAGCCATGGGCGCTGACGGAAGGCAGTGGGCGGCCATGAAGCAGACGGAGGGGATGGCTTTATTTCCCCTGCTTTCTCGGCTGGGCCTTTAAGATTTTGTCCCGACAGAGGCTGATTGTCCTGCCCATAGGGACCAACAATGACAGTGTCCGAACCGGCTATCACCGGCCCGGACACTATAATGAACTAGAATCCTTTTACAACTTACGGCCTAAAATGTCCACTTGAGGGCAATAGTAGGTATGGCGTAGAAGGACTGATTGTGACCCGACTTATTGAATACAAAGTTGTTGCTCAGCTCGACCTCGGAACCGATACTCAGGTTGATGCCATCCCAGCCCTTGAGTTTGTTGAGGTTAACCCAGAACTGCGGCTCGCTGAGGAAGATCAGGTTGCCGTTTACATCGGGATCGTACCAGAGATCAGCAAATCCGCTTGTGGTCAGGAGGCCGCCGCAGAAGTTGATGCCCCATACGGTAGTAACTTGAAAACCATTGTATGCACCTGCTCCCATGCCGTCGAAGTAGTACTTCCACATCGCCTGCAGAGAGAAGTTCTTGTTGAAGTCAGCGCTCAGCCAGTTCCATGCGCCACCGACGAGGATAGCGTGGCGGAAACGGGATGCAATAGCCGTATGCTCGATGCTGGTGGCACCACCATTATACTCTACATGAGCAGCCCACTGCTTATTTTTGGTCAGATTGATTTCGCGTGAAAACTCCCAGTAAGCTCCGGCGCTACCATCGCTGAAGTAATCCATATCGTTGAAGAAGTAAGTACTTCCCCATTTGTCTGCCTTAAACATCTCAATGGTCGTGGTGGCATTGGGACGTGCCCTGAGATCACCATACAGAGAATGGCCGAGATCATAATGGAACTGCACATTCTGGGCTTTGATGCCGAAGGCTGTACAGAGCACAGCGGCAAAAAGGATTGCTTTTTTCATAAGTGTAAATGATTGATTGTTGGGTTAAATATAAACTTTTGAAGTCACATATTCAGACCTTACTGAAAGAGCGGGATGAGATACTTGAGCAGGAAGAAGCATGCCAGAATGTACATGGCTACAGAGACTTGCTTGCCGCGGCCCGTGAGCAACTTGATGAGTACATAAGAAAGCATACCCATGACAATACCCTCAGAGATGCTGTAAGCGAGGGGCATCATAATGATGGTGAGGAAGCAGGGAGCCGCCTCGGTAAAATCAGACATCTCAATATTGACGATTGCCTTGACCATCATCACGCCGACCAGTACCAGCGCACTCGTTGTGGCCGCAGCGGGGATAATCAGAAAGAGCGGGGAGAAGAAGAGCGCCAGCAAGAAGAGCATGGCTACCGTAAAGGAGGTAAGACCCGTGCGGCCGCCGGCAGCGATACCCGTAGTAGACTCTACATAAGTCGTCACGGTGGAAGTACCGCACATGGCACCGGCTACAGTACCTATAGCGTCGGCAAGGAGAGCCTTGTTGAGATTGTGGATGCGGCCGTTCTTTTCCACCATACCGGCACTTGTCGAAGCGCCGATCAGCGTTCCGAGCGTGTCAAAGAGATCCATGAATACGAGCACGAAGACTACAATCAAGTAGTTGATATCCAGTGTGAAGAATTTGCTAAAGTCCATCTTGAAGGCCACGTCGCTGAAGCTCTGGGGCAGGCTGACAAGCGTGAAGCCCTCTCCCAGCTGGGTGACACCCAGAGGTATACCGATGATGGTAATGGCAATGATGGTGATAAATAGAGCTCCGCGTACGTTAAGGGCAAGCAGCGCAGTACCAATCAGCACTCCGGCGATAGCAAGTATGCTCGACGCATTCCAAGTACCGAGCTGGAGCAGTGTAGCATCGCTGTGGACGATGATACCGCCATTCTTAAGACCGATAAAAGCGATGAAGAGACCGATACCCACCGATATGGCGTATCGCAGATTGATTGGTATCGCATTGACTATGGCTTCTCGCACCTTAAAGACGGTCAACAGAACAAAGATGATACCCTCGATAAATACCGCAGCCAACGCTTGCTGCCACGTGAAACCCATACCGAGGACCAAGGTGTAGGCAAAAAAGGCGTTGATGCCCATACCCGATGCCAAGGCAAAGGGAAGTTTGGCGTAAAAGGCCATCACAAGCGTCGCGATGGCGGCAGCTACGATCGTAGCGGAGAATACGGCTCCCTTGTCCATATGCGCATCACCAAGAATTAGAGGATTGACTGCGAGTATGTAACTCATTGTCAAGAATGTCGTGACTCCGGCAAGCACTTCGGTCTTTACGGAGTTTTTGCTGGGATCAAAGCCCAGCAGAGAGAGAAAATTTGCCATTAACTTAAAGATTTAGAATGATTGACATCATAGCCGACCCGACCCAAGCCGCACGCTTGAACCGGTAGAGAAGATCTTAACTCCTGGAGTATCATACGCCCCATGTTTCATATACGTCACAAAAATAATTATAATCTCCCTATTTATATCCTATTTTTGAAAAAAAACTGTATCAAGGCAGTAATTTTATTTACCATTTCTTATGCAGAATGATTTATCACGCTTCCAGCGAAAACGAGATGGCATCTTGTGCCGTCAAGATACTGCCGCAAAATGGGAAAGTCCGACGACATACCGACCGCCCCGCTTACAGGTCGGGCCAGTTCCATGTAGCCCAAAAATAGGCCGGACCTCATCTGAATGAGATCCGGCCCATGGCTGACAACACTTTCTTCGCTTGCGCCCAAATCCGACTTTGTCCCTGCAACATTTGCCGTAACCGCTATTATGCCTCAAGCTTACTGTACAGGGACAGCCTGTCTGCGACTAATCGTCGTATACGTGGTGATGATGATGGTGGTGATGATGATGGTGATGCTTGTAGCGATGCTCACTATCGAAGTCCTTGGGACGGTGTATGAACTTGGTATAATAGATCTTCCTGGAAATGCTGTAAATCGGGAAGGCGGTTACCCAACCTGCGATGACATCAATCACATAGTGCGCTCCGATATAGACGGTAGCAATGCAGAGCAGGACGTAGAAGGGTACCATCCAGCGGAAAAGCTTGTCGTGCATCTTGTAAGCGAGGACGAGCATGATGGTGGCCATACCTACATGAGAGCTGGGGAAGGCTGCAATGGGGCGCTCGCTGCCCTGCGCCCATCTGACGAGAGAGGTAAAGAGACCACCGCCTTCTTGCTTGTCCAGCTCGCTATGGTAGCGGAACCAGTCGCCGACATTATCAAACTGGCCGCTCATGGCGTCTGCCATACCGATCTTGTGGAAGTAGAACTGCGGACCTGCCGACTCGATAAACAGAAATATCAAGTAGTAGAAGAGGAAGGAGCATAGCACAATCGTCGTTGTGCGGTCAAAGCGTCGGTAGTGGACAAATGTCGCCCACACCACAATAGCAATGATCATGAGGTAGTAGGAGAAGTACCCCATATTGAAGAGTTCTCTCCAGAAGAAGCCGGGCAGCCACTGGCTCAGCATAATGGAAGGCTGGCATCCAAACATCTGTTGGTCAAAGAGCGCGAAGATATGGTCCATATCCGGCATGACACGGGAGAAGTTGTAGATGTCCGGATACCAGTATGCGAGCAGTGCAATCTGAAAGACGACACGCAGCCAGTAGGTTGCATTGCACGGATACCATACATATAGTCTCCAGAGAGCGAGCGTGCCGACCACGATGAGCAAGCGTCCCACGTAGACGGACGTTGGGTCTTCCCATACGCCGATGTAGAAGAGCGAGAGGATTAGCGTAAATGCCAAGTAGATCATCGTAATTCTCTCCACGCCGATCAGTCCCGGCAGGGGGTACTGTCGTTTCAAAGCTTTCTTTATATCCATTGTGCTTGTTTGTACCAGTCAACTGTAGCCTTGACCCCGCGTTCCAGATCCCAGGCCGGCTGATAGCCAAGCTTGAGGAGGGGCGAGATGTCACAGCGCCAGTTACGTTGTTTCAGTATATTGTATTTATCACGATTGAGGGCGGTCATACGTCCCGTCACCTTAGCCATCAGGTCACTGACTGCGCAGACGATATACAGGAGCCAGAGCGGTGCCTTGACCGGGAGGACATGACGGATACCCATCTGCTCCTTAAGCAGACGGCTGAAGTCATCACTGTGGTAAGTATTGCCGTCACTGACCAGGTACCGGCTGCCATTGGTTCCGCGCTCGAGGGCGATAAAGCAGGCCTCGACAAGGTCCAGCACGTAGATGAAGGTGATTTCCTGAGGTTTATATCCTACAGAGAAGTCCAAGTGTTGCTTCAAGCTCTTGGCCATCAAGTAGTAGTCGCGCTCGCGCGGGCCGTAGACGCCGGTCGGACGCATGATGACGACATTGAGATCAGACTGCTGGAGGAGGTATTTCTCCGAGGCCAGCTTGCTACGTCCGTAGGCCGTATTGGGACGGGCCACGTCGCCGTCGGTCATCGGCGCGTACACATGTCCGTCGGCCGGATGGGCGGGATGCTCCTTGATAGCGCCGAGCACGCTGAGCGAGCTCATATAGAGCAGGCGCTTGGGCAACATCTCTTGCTGGCGGAGCGCCTCGACAAGGTGGCAGGTGCCTTCATAATTGGTCTCCATAAACTCCTGTTCATTGCGGCCCTTGGTGGCACCGGCAGCATGAATGATGTAGTCCCAACCACCTCCATTTTGCGACTTAAAGGCTGCGAGCTCCTCGCTAAGCGTAGCCACGCTGTCGAGATGAAGCGTGATAAAGTGAACACCTTGCGAGGGCAAATAGCGGTGCGAGCTGGTCGCGCGCATCCCCGCCCAGACCTCATAGCCTCTGCTAAGGGCTTGGCTGACAAGATGGCTGCCTATAAATCCGCTGGCTCCCGTAATGAGTATTCGCATTCCTTTTTAGTACAATAAGATTGGGTTACAAAAATACGAAGAAAAAAATCTTATACTCCCTTTTTCTCTCTTAAATCGTGCATTCTCCGACTGGTTTTCCTTGCCATCACCTTCTCTGGACCGCCGGCAGAATATTTTTTCCATCATCCATGGTCTGCAGACGACAGTCAGCGCTACGCTGACATCAGACCGGGCCGCTCTCAGTCGCATATGGGTCACGCCTCATCGGCCGCCTCAGTGAGGCTCGTGGGCATGTCTTTCTTGGGCGCCAAGCCTAGCTGTCTCATCGACTCCAACCGACCCACGAAATTTCCTTTACCCTCCAGCAGACGCTTGCGGGCTAATCCATAGCTCTTGTCCAAACTGTCAATGCTCTTGCCCAGCTGCTCAAACGACTCGGCGAAGAGTGCAAACTGGCTGTAGAGCTTGTTGGCCGCATCAATCACCTTCTCTACATTCTTGGTCTGACGGGCTGACTGCCAGACGTTGTTGATGATCTGCAGCGTCATAATCAAGATATTGGGGCAGGCGAGGATGACCTTGCGCTCCCATGCAAAGAGATTGAGCTTGTCGTCCGCTCCCACGGCGGCGAGATAAGAAGCCTCCGTGGGCATAAACATGATGACGTATTCGGGAGAGCCTTTGACGTCTTTGGGATAGTTTTTGTCAGAGAGCTCGACCACATGAGCTCGGACGCTCTCTAGATGGCGCTTGAGGGCTTCGGCACGCTCGGCATCGTCGGTAGCACGCGTGTAGTCGGCAAAAGCGGTAAGCGAGACCTTGCTGTCGATGATAATGCTGCGGCCTTCGGGGAAATAAACCACGACATCGGGTCTCACATTGCGTCCATCCTCCGTATGAAAGTTCTCCTGCACCTGATATTCCACGCCCTTGGTCAAGCCGGAGCGCTCTAGGAGCGTGTCAAGTACCATTTCGCCCCAGTCTCCTTGCAGCTTGGAGTCTGTCTTGAGGGCACGTGCGAGGTTGTCGGCCTCACGTCCGACGCTGGCCGTCTGTTCCTCGAGTCGCTTGATAGCTTCCAGGAAAGAGGTATGCTGAGCGACGCCCTTGAGCTTGGAGTCTTGCAGCTCCTGATGTAGATGTTGTAGATTGTCCTCCAAGGGTTTGAGCAGCAGGTTGAGATGCGTATTGGCGTCCTTCTCAAGCTTAAGTTTCTGATCGTCGAGTACTTGTCCCGCCAAGCCGCTGAAGCGCTGCTCCATCTGTCGAAGGCTCTCCTGCATGAAGGTCCGCATCTCAGAAATGCGGGCATCGGCCTGTTGACGGGCTTCCTCACGGGCTTTGTCGAGGTGGGACTGCGACAGTTTGCGCTCTTCCTCCAGCTGGGTCGCGAGACGGGACGACTCGGCCTGGGCTGCATGGGTCAAGGGCTCAAAGCGGCTCTTCCCTACCAGATATCCGATCCCCAGGCCGGCCGCCAAGGCGACGAAGACAATAATCACTGTCTCAAACATCACACTATGATTTTACGGACTTTGTCTTACTATTTTCCCGATAGGATGCGCTCAGCCATAGCCCGGCCTAAGGCGCGTCCGCGGTCGCCGTCAGCAGCGGCAAATCCTTGCTTCATCTCGACCGGCTCACCGACCAGTGTATTGCCGTTCTGAGCGGCAAAGGCCTGGAGGTGCTTGACAGCCTGTCCAGCCCAACTGAAGGAGCCGAAGACACCAATGAGACGATTCTTGAGCACACGGCCCTGCAGGTCGTCCACGATCTGCTGCATCAAGGGGAAGAGTCCGTTGTTGTAAGTCGGAGCGCCGAGTACCAGGCCCTTGTAGCGGAAGGCATCAGCAATGATATAGGAGGGGTCAGAGTGCCCAAGTTTGTGCATTGCAAAGCGCTTGAGACCGCCTTGAGCAAGTCCTTCGGCCACAGCCTCGGCCATGCGTTCCGTATGGCCATACATCGTACCGTATACCAGGCATACTCCCGGTTCGCCCTCGTAGAGACTGAGTCGGTTGTAGGTCTTTACGACTTCCTGCAACTGATCTGTCCATACCGGGCCATGGGTTGAGCAGATGCGCTCGAGATGTACGCCTGACAACTTGCGCAGCGCCATCTGCACCTGTGCGCCGTATTTGCCCACAATATTGGAGTAATACCTGACCATCTCCGGCCAATACTTGGCAGTATCAAGGTCGGTATCGACCACGGCGCCATCCAGCGTACCGAAACAGCCGAAAGCATCGCCCGAGAAGAGGGTATGGCTCTCCGTCTCCAGGGTCATCATCGTCTCAGGCCAGTGAACCATTGGCGTAAGTGTGAACTGGAGTCGCGCGCCTTCCAGATCAAGCGTACTGCCCTGAGTAACCTCAAGCGTAGGTCCGCCCTGACCGTAGTAACCATCGACCATGGAAAGCGTCTTGCGGTTGCCGACGATACATACATCGGGCATCCACTGCCGCAGAAGAGCTATGCTACCACTGTGGTCGGGCTCCATATGATTAATAATAAGATAGTCGATCTTGCGTTCGCCGATGGCATCCTTGACTTGCTCGACAAACTGAGAGAAGAAGCGGTTGTCGACGGTATCAATCAGCGCCACCTTGTCTCCAGCTACGATGTACGAATTGTAAGATACACCATAGGGCAATGGCCAAAGGCCTTCAAATCGCTCTTTGTCGCGGTCGTTGACGCCGACATACCATATATGGTCTGTTAGTTTCATGATAATGTGTATATAGTGCTCACCTTGAGCCTCTGACTTAACGTATTGATTAGTCTTCCCGCCGTCCTATCGGCGCTGATGGCCACTGCATCGCCTCCGCCCGCTCTATGCAAGCCGCCGTATCAGACGGTCAATGGTCGGGGCGTAGTGCCGATACTCCAACTCGTGTACCCGACAGGCCACATCCTCGGGCGTATCACCCGGCATCACGGGGCACCGCTCCTGGAGCACCATCTGTCCGCCGTCATAGTGCTGGTCGATCAGATGGATAGTGATGCCCGTCTCACGGTCTCCGTCACGCACCACCTCTTCATGCACCTTCATCCCATAGAGTCCCTTACCACTGTGACGGGGTATGAGCGAGGGATGTATATTAACGATGCGGCCAGGATAAGCCTCGAGCAAATAGGCCGGCACCAGGAGCAAGAAGCCATCAAGTACGATGAAGTCAATCTCATGATCCGACAGCGCCTGCATCAGCTCGATTCCTCGGGCAAACGCCTCACGGTTGATGTATATCGAGTCTATGCCGTGCCGCTCAGCACGCCGTGCGATGCCTGCAGCCTGCCTATTGTAGACAATCAGGCTGACGCTCACGTCGGAGCGTCCTTGGAAATACTCGATGATATGCTCGGCATTGGTCCCCTCACCTGAGCCAAAGATGGCGATATGCTTCATATAGGAGTTACTGGTAGTGCTTTATCGTCTGCAAATGTAGCAAAATTCTGCCACACTCACCTATATCTCACAGCCAAAGGTGACTCACGACCCGCCAAACCTCGCCGTCAGTCTGCCCCATAGCCTCCGACAAACGTAGGCATCCCCTGCAGCGAGCCCAAAGTCCAGCGTAGCGAGCTGGGAAGCGGGCAAAAGACAGGTCCAAAGCGCCACAGTAGTTGCCAAATTGTCTCCGACCTTTCCTTTGTACCTTGGGCAGTCCGCAGTATACGGGGGTGCACATCTTAAAAATTAACAAAAAAAATCTTACTTTGCACACAAATAGAGAGAATAGTAGTAATTTTGTAGTATCAAAGATGATGAAACATCACAAACAAATTTAACAGCAATACATTATGAAGTATCTTACAAATGACAAGCTAGTTATCGTCGGTGCAGGCGGTATGATTGGTTCCAACATGGCTCAGACCGTGCTCACCCTCGGTCTTACACCCAATGTATGCCTTTACGACATCTATGAGCCGGGAGTTCATGGTGTCTTTGACGAAATTCAGCAGTGCGCCTTCCCTGGTGCCAACGTCACCTACTACGCTCCTGCTGTCGAGGACATGGGTAATCCTGAGAAGGTTGCTGAGGCTGCCAAGAAGGCCTTTACCGGCGCCAAGTACATCATTTCCTCTGGTGGTGCACCCCGCAAGGCTGGCATGACACGTGAGGATCTGCTCAAAGGCAACTGCAAGATTGCAGCAGACTTTGGCGACAACATCAAGAAGTATTGCCCCGATGTAGAACACGTCGTCGTCATTTTCAACCCGGCCGACGTTACAGCGCTCACCACGCTGATCCACTCCGGTCTGAAGCCCAACCAGCTCACCTCTCTCGCCGCTTTGGACTCCACACGTCTGCAGCAAGCTCTCGCTCTGGAGTTTGGTGTACAGCAGGACAAGGTTACTGGCGCTCACACCTATGGCGGTCACGGAGAGCAGATGGCAGTCTTTGCTTCTCAGGTCAAGGTTGACGGCAAGCCCCTCGCAGAGATGGGCCTCAGCGCTGAGCGTTGGGAAGAGATTAAGCACATCACCGTTCAGGGAGGTTCCAATATCATCAAGCTGCGTGGCCGCAGCTCCTTCCAGAGTCCTGCCTACAACGCCGTAAAGATGATCGAGGCTGCTATGGGTGGCGAGAAGTTCACTCTGCCCGCCGGCTGCTACGCCAACATCCCCGAGCTCGGATTTAAGGATGTGATGATGGCTCTCCCCACTACCATCGACAAGACTGGCGTACACTACACAGTACCCACAGGTACCGCCGAGGAAATGGCTGACCTGCACAAGAGCTACGAGCATCTCTGCAACATGAGACAGGAAGTGATTGATCTCGGCATCATCCCGCCTATCGCTGAATGGAACAAGATGAATCCTAATCTCTAATCAGACCTGCTCACATCAAAATCTGACAATCGTCTGAACAACTTAGATAAAGGGTTTGCCTCAAAGGCAAGCCCTTTTTTGTATCTTTGCAGCCAGTAAAACCTATCGCGCATATACCATGAACAAAACGATAGTAGGATTTGGCGAGCTCCTATGGGATTGCCTGCCACAGGGCAAAGAGATTGGCGGAGCGCCGGGTAATTTTGTCTTTCATGCCGGCCAGTGCGGTCTGAACAGCGTACTCGTAAGCGCAGTCGGCACCGACACGTCCGGCACTGAGCTCCTGGCCGAGGCCAACGCACGCGGCCTCCAGCTGGCCGTCACACGCGTCAGCCACCCCACGGGCACCGCACAGATAAGCCTCGACAGTAACGGAGTACCCCAATACGACATTTGCTCCGATGTGGCCTGGGACTACATCCCTTTCACCCCCGATCTGGCAGAGCTCGCCCGTAAGGCCGACGGCGTCTACTTCGGCAGTCTGTCCCAACGCTCGGAGACGACCAGAGCATCACTGCGCTTCTTTCTCTCCCTCATGAAACCCACGGCATTTCGCCTCTTTGACATCAATCTCAGGGCCCCGCACTACACGCCCCAGGTCATCATCGACTCCCTCCAGGTATGCAACTTCCTTAAGCTCAACGAAGAAGAGCTACATTACCTCTCGCAGCTCATTCCTCTCGATCCCGCACGCCCTGAAGCCGCCTGCCGCCAATTGATACGCACCTATGGGCTGTGCCTCGTCGTCCTGACTTGCGGCGCCTCCCGTAGCTATGCCATCACATCCGACAAAGTCTCTATCCTGCCTACTCCCCGCGTCGACGTAGCCGATACTGTAGGGGCCGGAGATGCTTTCTCAGCCGCTCTGTGTGCCGCCATGATCAAAGGCAAGCCTCTTGTCGAAGCACACAGACTCGCCGTCGATGTCTCGGCATACGTCTGTACGCATCACGGCGCCATGCATGCGCTGCCCCAAGCGCTTAGATCACAATTCTAGGCCGACCTGAGTCTTCATAGGCCCAGTGCCGCGAGGGCCTGAACACGATGTTTCTACCGCGTCTCCCGCCTGCCGTCTACAGACTCGGTCGCAGTTGAGTTTAAGGCTATTGTAGTCAAAGCAACTCAACTTTCCCTCTCCAACAAACGGCAACTTACACTTTTTTACGTACCTTTGGGGGTGGATATACCAAAGCAACTATTCGTATGGCGGCACAAAAACGCAACGGGATTCTCCCCTTCATCATCCTGACCTTCATCTACTTTGTCGTAGGCTTCCTCACGACAGTCAACGAGCAGTGCGAGGCACCACTTAAGACCGCTTTTCTCTCCAACGTAGCGGGCCTTAAGAACACACTCATCACGCTTATCACCTTTTTCTTCTTTCTCGCTTACTTGCTGGTCAGTCCTCTGGGCGGCAAGTGGATAGAGCGTCACGGCTACAAGGCGACGCTTGTCAGATCACTCCTCGTCATGGTAAGCGGACTGCTGATGTGCTTTTTCTCCAGTGTGCTCGCCATCTATTGCGAAGGCGGCTGCGTCGATATCGCCGGCAACCTAATCCCATACGGCTACTTCGTTTTCCTGCTGGGGTCCTTCCTGCTCGGTGCATCCGCCGCCCTGCTCCAAGTAGTCATCAATCCTTATATTAATGTATACGAACTGCCGGGCACGACACCGCTTCAGCGCATGAATATCACGACAGGCATCAATTCTCTTGGCACCTTTATCGCTCCTATATTTGTTCCCGTCGTCATGTTTGGCGGCGTAGCGATGAGCGAAGTCAAGTCCAGTCAACTTCTCTTCCCCTTTCTGGCCCTCACCATCTGTATGCTGATCGTCACCATCGTGACCCAGCGCATCCACCTGCCTGATATTGCCGGCACCCACGCTGAGGGTGACGAGAAGCTGCCGCGCAGCATCTGGTCCTTCCGTCACTTGACGCTCGGCGTCATTGCCATCTTCTTCTACGTAGGCACTGAGGTCGGCGTAGGAACCAATGTGACGCTCCACGCCCACGAGATCATCGCAGAGGAAGGCAACCTCACCCTCTTCGGCCTCGAAAGACTGAGCATCTTCGGCGTACCTTTTGACACCTTCTTCATCCTCTCGTCACTCTACTGGGGCGGCATGATGGTAGGTCGGATTATCTTCAGCCGGTTCAACAAGGTGGAGCCGCGTCCCCTGCTCTCGTGGGTCACCATACTGGCCGCGTGCATCATCATACTGGCCATGATCGCCGACAATCTCTATGTGCTGATCTCCGTCGGCCTCTTCCACAGCGTCATGTGGAGCTGCATCTTCACGCTCGCCGTCAAGGGGCTCAAGAAGTACACCTCCAAGGCATCAAGTGTCTTTATGATGGGTGTATTTGGCGGGGCCGTATTCCCCTTGCTCCAAGCTTGGCTTGCCGATGCCTGCGGCTCTTGGCGCTGGACTTGGTTTATCATGGTCGCCTGTGAGCTCGTGATGTTCGCCTACGCCCGCTGGGGCAGCAAGATTGTCGACCCATACTGCTTGCAAGGCAGGGACAACCGGCAATAGTGCATATTCCTCTGATTACCAAGCAAAAATATCACACACATGTCTGTCATCACCAGTCCGGAAGCCTTGGAGAAGTGCGTGCTCGAAATGGGATTTCTCCCTTTCTTCTCCAACGAGATACCCGGTTTCTCCATCGAGGAACAGACGCCCGCCCAGTTCTGGTTTAACGGCGATATTGACGGTCCTTGGGAGTGGAAGGGTCCTGTCATCACAGGCGGTATGTGCGCCTATGGTAAATTCTTTCGCCGCAAGGCGGGATATGTGAGTCTTGAGTGGCTACCTGATTTCATCAATATGCGGCGGGAGCACTATCATCCCACACCCGCAGAGCAGCAAATCTATCATACACTCGTCGACAACGAATCCCTGCTCTCCAAGGAGCTCAAGCGGCTCTGCGGATACGTCGCCCCGCGTGCACCGCGCCGCACCCGGCTCGACAAGGCTGTGCAGGAGGCCGCGCACCACGACATCCGCAAGCCCAAAAGTCACCGGCAGACATTTGAGACCGCCATCACCAATCTGCAAATGGCCACCTACGTCGTCATCGCCGACTTTGAGTACCTGCAGGACCGCTTAGGCCGTCCCTACGGTTGGGGCGTGGCCCGATACTGTACCCCAGAGGCTTTCTATGAAACCGACTTCCACGCGGCCGTGCAGGGCCGCACACCGGAAGCCTCCGCCGCGCGCATCATCGGTCACCTCCACGAACTCTTTCCCCGTATACCCATGATTCAGCTCGCCCATTTCATCCAGTAAGGGGCGATTTGTATAGCAAGAGGTCCGGCCTGGCATCTACCAAGTCGGACCTCTTGTAAAAATAATCGAGTACTTTTATGCCACGCAAAGCATTTTGTTTGCTGCGTAGGCAACGTCTTCCGTCGAAGACTGCTTCAGCCCTTCATATATCGGGCATCAACTCTCCGCAAAACGGCTTCTACTGCTTCTCACACCACTTGCGGGCGTTGACAAAGGCCTCCAGCCACGGCGTCACTTCGTCGGCGGAGCGCTTGTCATCGTACTTGGCGCACTGCCAGGGGAAGAAGGCGCGCTCCGGATGAGGCATCATCGCGAGATGACGGCCATCAGGACTGCAAAGGCCTGCTACGGCGTAGTCAGAACCGTTTGGATTGCCTGGATAGTCTGTGTAAGAGTACTTCAGGGCGACATTGTACTGATCCTCGCTCAGCGGCAGGGAGAATCGCCCCTCACCGTGGGCTACCCAGAGTCCGAGGCGGCTGCCAGAAAGACTCTTGAGCATCACGCTATTGGTGTCCTGCGCAACATCGACCGTGAGGAAACTGCTCTCAAACTTGTGGGAAGTATTGTGCAGGAGGCGGGCGCGCTTGGTATGCTCAGGATTAATCAGATTGAGCTCTATCATCAATTGGCACCCGTTGCAGACTCCGAGCGACAAGGTATCGGGGCGTGCGTAGAAGCGGTCGAGCGCAGCCTTGGCCTTGGGATTGTAGAGGAAGGCGCCGGCCCAGCCTTTAGCCGAGCCCAGCACATCGCTATTGGAGAAGCCGCCGCAGAAGACGATCATCTGAATGTCGTCGAGCGTCTCGCGCCCTGAGATGAGGTCGGTCATCATCACATCCTTCACGTCGAAGCCTGCGAGATACAGGACGTAGGCCATTTCACGGTCGCCGTTGGTTCCTTTCTCGCGGATGATGGCTGCGCGCACGCCGCTGGGAGTACGGCGGTCGGGGCTGACACCGTATTGGCTCAGCTTGCCGCTGAATCCGGCCGGCATCTGCCAGGAGACGGGCTGATGCTTATAATTATGGTAGCGAGCCTCAGCTTGACCGTTGAAGCTCTGCTTCTTGTCCAGTTCAAAGGAGGTCTCATACCATACGTCGCGCATCTCATCGATATCGAGGCTGATATCGTGGCCCTTGCCCGTGATAGTAAGCTGGCGGCCTGCCGAGGGCTTGCCGATGACGACGCTTCCTACGCCGGCCTTGTCCAGTATACGCTGCACAGTCTTGAAATCTGCGTCGGCTACCTGGAGTACTACACCAGGATTTTCGGCAAAGAGAATCTTCACAATGTCTTGCTCTGCGAACTTGCTGAGGTCTGCCTTAATGCCGCCTTGACGGTTGGCAAAGGTCATCTCAAGCAGCGTAACGATGAGACCGCCAGCGCTGATATCGTGGCCGGCCAGTACGAGGCCTTCGCCAATCAGTTGCTGCACGGCCTCAAAGGCGGAGCGGAAATAGTCTGCCTTTTTGACCGTAGGCACATCGCTGCCGACCTTGTCGAGACTCTGTGCAAAGGCGCTGCCGCCCAAACGAAGCGAGTCAAAGGAGAAGTCAATATGTATCAGGGTAGTGTCTTTGCGATGTGACATGACGGGGCTTACAACCTTGCGCACGTCGCTCACTTCACCGGCTGCGCTCACGATGACAGTGCCCGGAGAGATGACCTTCTCGCCATTGGGGTACTGCTGGCTCAGAGAGAGCGAGTCCTTACCCGTGGGCACATTGATCTCAAGTGCGCAGCAGAAGTCGCTCAGCGCCTTTACTGCGCTGTACAGTCGGGCATCCTCACCCTTCTGGGAGCGGCACGGCCACATCCAGTTGGCTGACAGGGAGACGCAGTCCAGTCCCTTGACCAGCGGGGCCCATACGAGATTGGTCAGTGCTTCGGCCACGGACAATACGCTGCCTGCCTCGGGAGAAGCAAGTCCTGCCTGAGGAGCATGACCCAGGGCCGTGGCAATACCCTTGCGGCCTCTGTAGTCGAGGGCCACGACTCCGCAGTCGCTCAGGGGGAGCTGTATCTCGCCCTGTGTCTGCTGGCGGGCGACCTTGCCGGTCACGGAGCGGTCCACCTTGTTGGTCAGCCAGTCCTTGCAGGCGACGGCCTCCAGCTGGAGCACATCGCGCAGGTAGTCCACCACCTTGGCGGAATCATAGGTCACATCCTGGTAGGTGCGCTTCACTGTCTCATCGACCATGACGGTCTTGGGAGAATGACCGAACATCTGTGCGACATCGAGGTCGAAGGGCTTGCGGCCGTCACCCTGAACAAAACTGAAGTGAGCGTCGCCTGTCGTCTCTCCGACCACATACATCGGGGCGCGCTCGCGCTCTGCTATACGCTGTACGTGGTCGATATGCTGCTGGTCGATAAGGAGCCCCATGCGCTCCTGACTCTCGTTGGCGATAATCTCCTTGGCAGACAATGTCTTGTCACCTATCGGCAACTTGGTCATATCTATCTCGCCGCCGCAGTCCTCTACGAGCTCGGAGAAGCAGTTGACATGGCCTGCACTCCCATGGTCGTGGATGGAGATGACGGGGTTGGCATTCTCCTCGCACAGGGCGCGCACGAGATTGTAAGCTCGTTTCTGCATCTCGGGATTGGCTCGCTGCACAGCGTTGAGTTCGATGCCGTTGCTGTATCTTCCTGTGTCGACGGAGGAGACTGAGCCGCCGCCGAGGCCGATGCGGTAGTTGTCACCGCCGACCAGCACGATCTTGTTGCCCTTGTGGGGCTTCTTCTTGAGACAGTCACGCTTGGTGCCGTAGCCTACGCCACCCGCGAGCATGATGACTTTGTCGTAGCCGTACTTCTCGCCGTTCTCCTGGTGCTCAAAGGTGAGTACGGAACCGGTGATGAGCGGCTGGCCAAACTTGTTACCAAAATCGCTCGCGCCATTGGAAGCCTTGATCAGGATCTGCTCGGGCGTCTGGTAGAGCCATTTTCTGACAGGTAGGATATCCTCCCACCTGCGTCCGCCCTTGAGACGCGGATAGCTGGTCATATAGACCGCCGTACCGGCTATGGGCCACGAGCCTACGCCGCCGCCCATACGGTCACGGATCTCGCCGCCGGTACCCGTGGCTGCGCCATTGAAGGGCTCCACTGTAGTGGGAAAATTGTGGGTCTCGGCCTTGAGCGAGATGACGCTCTCGATATCCTTGATAACGAAGTAGTCACTCGTGCTCTGATCCTCGGGAGCAAACTGCTCGATGACGGGACCTTGGCCAAAGGCTACATTGTCCTTGTAGGCGCTGATGATATTATGGGGGTGCTCGCGTGTCGTCTTCTTAATCATCTGGAAGAGGCTGCTCGGCATCTCTTTGCCGTCGATGACAAATGTGCCGCCGAAGATCTTATGCCGACAGTGCTCGGAGTTGATCTGGGCGAAGCCGAAGACCTCCGAGTCGGTCAACTTGCGGCCCAACTGGCGCTCTACGCCATGGAGATACTCAATCTCCTCGGGCGAGAGGGCGAGACCCTCCTTCTCGTTTTCCTCCTCGATATTCTCAACGATGCGGATAGGCTCCGGCTTGCGCGAGGTCGTAAATACCTGTTGGTCAAGGCCGTCGTACAAGCGCTGGAGCATAGGGTCATGGTCGGCGTCGGGACCTGATACAGGGAAGTACTCCTCGATACGCTCCACGCCATGGATATTCATATTCTGGGTGATTTCCACAGCATTGGTGCTCCAGGGCGTCACCATCTCCTTGCGGGGGCCTACATAGTAGCCCTCGAGGTGATCGGCTGACTCGAGCTTGGCGTCACCAAAGAGCCAACACAAGGCATTGCACTCTGCCTCGGAGAGCTCACTGGCTGTGCTGACAGCGATGATGCTACCCGATGCGGTATTGAAGAACTTGATCATGATAATAAGGGTATTTGCTTTTGTCTCTGCAAAATTACTGCTCTTTGCGCGGGTGACCAAGTCTGCAGGCTGATAAAATTGACTCCGTTGTCGGCAAATTTGCTTTGACCGCCAACGCCTCCCCGACTGGTCTCCCCGACCCTCTGGTCTAAGGCCCGCCACCCACTCTTGACAGCGCCCGATGAGACCCATGTGGTACAGGGTGTGCTCATGGGCCATCCAGCTGGCTTGTCAGAGGCATGCAAATGGATGGGAAAAGCTTCTGCTGGCTACTGCAAACGAGGAAATTGGAGTAAAAAAATTTATATAACTATTTTACTTCTCCTGTCTTCCGTCACCCGACAGTGACTTACCCTCTAAAAACGCCAAAATAGGGCTTATAACACCTTGATAGCCAATAAATTACAAACAGAATCCAAGCTATTCGTAACTAGCTGGCTATCAAGCGTTAACAACTCGCCTTCCAGTTTGAACTACATCCGACCTTGTTTAAAATACATCCGACCTTGTTGCGCTTACAAGGCGACTTGTATCGCGTACATCCGACCCTGATGAGCCAAAATCTGACATTATATTTATATAAAAAATTAATTCTTCCTTTTTTCATCGTCCCCCTTCTCCCCACATCGCTGCCGACACGCGCAGGAGGCCGATGGCGAAGCATGAGATACCCTACAACAAGATTTAATGCAACCTTGTGAGACAAAAAATTGGCTTTTCTTTCAAAAAGTACTACCTTTGGACGGTTTTTGCAAAAATCTCAAACTATCATGAAGAAATCCTCCATATTCATCCTCCTGCTCGCGATGCTCCAACCCGCCTTCGCAGCAGGCAAGCAGGCAGCCGCCTCATCCAAGGACAAAGCTAAAAAGTGCATTGTCCTTGAGACTTCTGACCTATACAATTATGATTGGGCCACTGCGGCTCCTAACATGGGTTTTAATACCATCTCAACGGGTACAGACGTGCTGCAGCCGACTATCTTCCTGAGAGAACGCGCAGGCAAGCTATTTCTCCGTGACTGCAAAGCCAGGGGCATCGAGGTAGAGCACCAGCTCCACGCCATAGACGACCTCCTGCCCCGTACGCTATTTACGCAAGACTCGACGATGTTTCGCATGGACAAGGACGGACGCCGCCGCGCTGACTACAATCTCTGCTACACCTCGCCCGCAGCCCAGGCCATCATCGCCAAGCGCGTAGTGAGGTACGCCAAGCAGACGCCTTCGACCGACCACCGCTACTACTTCTGGCTCGACGAGGGCGCCGACGGCTGCCACTGTCCCGAGTGCTCCAAGTACACCCGCAGCGAGCTCAACCTCATGATTACCAACGTTATCGCCAAGGCGCTGCGCGCCAAGTACGACCCCGAGGCTATGGTCGCCCACCTCGCTTACTACAATACCTACGAGGCTCCCCGTCAGGTCAAGCCCGCAGAGGGAGTCTTCCTCGAGTTCTCCTCCTACCTACGGTCTTGGGCCCAGCCGCTCAAGTGTGACACCGCTACGGCACGTTTCGGCTACACCAACGGTAAGATCCTACAGTATCTCAAGGACAATCTCGAGGTATTTCCCGCATCGACCGCCGAAGTGATAGAGTACTGGATTGACGCCGCTTACCAGAGCAACTACCGCTACCCATACCGCTCCATCATCTGGATGCCCAAGATCATCAAGCAAGATGTCAAGACCTACAACAAACTGGGTATCCACCGCTTCAACTGCTTCGCCGCGGGCATGGACTCTACTTACTTCCAGCAGCACCCAGTCGTCAAGGAGCAACTCAAGCAATTCGCTAAAATGCTTAAATAGACCAAATCATAATACGACAAACCATACTTATGAAGAAAAACATCTTAACTCTATCGATGCTGGCCTTGACACTGATTGCGCAGGCAGCATACGGATGGAAGCCTGTAGGCAACAACATCAAGACACAATGGGCCTCCAAGGTCAACCCCGCCGCCCCACTGCCCGAGTATCCGCGGCCGCAGATGGTCCGTCAGCAGTGGCAAAACCTCAACGGCCTCTGGCAGTACGCTATCACCGACAAGGACGCCAAGACCTTTAAGTCGCAAGGACAGATCCTCGTACCCTTCTGCGTAGAGAGCTCGCTGAGCGGAGTGGGCAAGTACGTCGGCAAGGAGAAGGCACTCTGGTATGAGCGTACCCTCACCGTGCCCCGTCAGTGGAAGGGGCAGGACATTCTCCTCCACTTCGGCGCTGTAGACTGGCAAACAGAGCTCTGGGTCAATGGCCACTACGTCGGCAAGCATACCGGCGGATACACCCCCTTCTCCTACAATATCACTCCCTACATCAAGGGCAGCGGCAAGCAAACCCTGCGCGTGCGCGTATGGGACGCTAGCGACAACTCCTTCCAGCCTCGCGGCAAGCAGGTGACCAAGTCCTCCGGCATCTGGTACACTCCTGTGACCGGCATCTGGCAGACTGTATGGATGGAGCCCGTAGCCAAGAGCCACATTGAGAGCTACTATATCGTCTCCGACGTAGACAAGTCCAAGATGAATGTATCTGTCAAGCTCCAAGGCCAGCAGAGCGGCGACCAAGTCAAAGTCGAAATCCTCGACGGCGGTATCGGATACAATCCCGAGCACCCCAGCAGCAAGGTCATCGCCTCCGCTACGCTCAGCAGCAAGTCTGCTGATATCGACATCCCCGATGCCAAGCTCTGGAGCCCCGACAGCCCCTACCTCTACGGAGTCAAACTCACCCTGCTCAGAGGGGGCAAGACGATAGACCAAGTCTGCGGCTACACGCAGATGCGCAAGATCAGCAAGATACGCGACAGCTCGCCCAACCGCTACAACCGCATGGCGCTGAACAATAAGATTATGTTCCAGTTCGGTCCTCTTGACCAGGGATGGTGGCCTGACGGTCTCTACACGGCACCCACCGACGCCGCCCTCAAGTATGACATTGAGCAGACCAAGGCTTGGGGATTCAATATGATACGCAAGCACATCAAGGTCGAGCCCGCACGCTGGTACTACTACGCTGACAAACTCGGTATCGTAGTCTGGCAGGACATGCCCTGTATCGCAGACCACGGCAAGAGTGTACTGGCTAACCGCGATCCCGAAATCGCCAAGATACAGCAAAACAAGTGGAGCTCAGACTCATTCCTCGGCGGTACAGACTGCCCTATCCCTCAGCAGTGGAAAGACAATTATTATAAAGAGTGGGGTGAGATCATAGACTGCCTCAAGGGCTTCCAGTGCATCGTCGTATGGGTACCCTTCAATGAGGCTTGGGGACAATTTGACACGCCTGAAGTCGTCAAGTTTACCCGTGAGCAGGACAATACGCGCCTGATCAACGAGTCCAGCGGCGGCAACTACCACCTCGTCGGCGACATCCTCGACGCCCACCATTACCCCTGCCCTGCCATGAATGTCTTTGAGGGCAAAATGATCAACGTCCTCGGCGAATATGGCGGCATCGGTTATCCCGTCAAGGGCCACCTCTGGCAGCAAGACGCCAACTGGGGCTACGGCAAAGTCAAGGAGAACGGACAGCAAGTGCTTGACCAGTACACAGAATTCGCCGATATGCTCAAGACCTTCATCAAGACCGGATGCTCCGCCGCCGTCTACACCCAGACTACCGATGTAGAGATAGAGGTCAACGGCATCATGACTTACGACCGCGCCGTCACCAAGATGGACGCCGCCAAGCTTCGTCAAGTCAACGAGAGCGTCATTCAGTCTCTCAAGTAGCCTAGACATCATCCCTATAGCAAACGGGCAGCAGGTCTCCAGTGGTCTGCTGCCCGTTTTGTTGCTATGCCAGTTTAAGGTCCTCTGGCGACCAGCAGCCTTCACAGGGCCGGTGGACGAGGTCTCTCCTATCAAAAGCCTCAATGACGCAATCATTTTTTGCCCATTTGTTAATCGCAAGGCGGAATCTTTTTGCGTAAGTTTGCCCCCGGAAATCCTACAAAGAAACTATGATGAAACTGAACCGCATTCTCCCCCTTCTCGCCTTCATCCTCTCCGCTACCATCGCCGACGCCCAGGTCTACGCTCCAGTGCCCCCGCGTCGCGGGTCGTATTCCACACCCGACGGACGCCCCTATGGCGACACTTATCACCCATCTCATCTTCACAATGTCTACTATGGATTTCGCATAGGCCTCAGCGTGGCGTCTATTCATTCGGAGTCGTCGCTGTTGGACGGCAACAGCGCCAGGACGGGACTCAATGCAGGCTTCGCCATCGGCACACAACTCATACAGGGTACGCCCCTCTGCTTTGAGAGCGGCCTCTACTATACGGAAAAAGGCGGCAAGAGCAACGACGGAGACGGCAAGTTCACCTACAGTCTCAATTACCTCGAAGTACCTCTGCTCCTGCGCTACAAGGTGCGCTCCGGCGATATCGACATCGAGCCCTTCCTAGGCGGATATCTGGCCTGCGGAGTAGGCGGTAAGATCAAAAATTACAATGACCGCGAGGCTTTCAGCAGCTATGACGACGGCTACTTCCGGCGCTTCGACGGCGGTATCAAGGTAGGAGTGGGATTTAGTTTTCAGATGCTCTATCTTGGCGCAAGCTACGACATCGGCCTGGCCAATGTGGGACAAGACGACTTCGACAACACACATACAGGCGCCTTTGTCCTCAACTTTGGCGTCACCTTCTGACCCACAACGCCTCAGGTCTCACCCAGCAACTTCTACTGCTGACTCAGACTGTGGATGAGGGGAAGCAGATTGGAGGTGAAGAGACGTATCGACACCGCCAACAGAATAATGCCAAAAAATTTGCGGATGATATAAATCATATTGCCTGAGAAAGCGCGCTCGGCCCGTAGAGCGCACTTTAGCACGATATATGCCCACAACATATTGGCGGCTAGTGCTGCCACGATATTGATAGAGGCAAACTGGGAGCGGAAAGAAAGCAATGTGGTAAAGGCCGCGGCTCCGGCGAGCAAAGGAAAGACGAGCGGGATGAGCGTTGCGCTGTTGGAGGGGCAATTTTCGTTGTGGAAGATATCGATGTCCAGGATCATCTCCAGAGACAGGAGAAAGAGGATAATAGCTCCGCCGATGGCGAAGCTCTTGATATCGACGCTGAAGAGACGCAGGAGCCACTCGCCGGCAAATAGGAATGTCAGAAGCAGGGCAAAGGAGATCAAGACCGCCTTGCCTGCCTTGACCTCGCGTCCCTTGTGACGCAGGTCGATGATAATGGGCGACGCCCCCAAGGCATCAATGACGGCGAGCAGGGCAAAAAAGCATGTAAGGAAATCTTGTAAATTGAATTGTTCGAAGAAATTCATTTTTATCTCTACTTTATACATTTTACCTCTGACCTGTATTAGGGCAGGCCACACCTATACTATATCAGAATACAATCCGAAACGTTTCTCCTGAGATGGCATGCCCCTATCACTGGTCATGCGAGCCAAAAACGGCATCAAATATCTTGTCCACGGCACCCGCACCCTTCTGGATATAAGCTTGAGCGGCGGCGCCGCCTTCGCAGAGCAACTGGGGGTCATCGGCCAAACGCTTCATCAGGGTGGCATACTCATCGGCGCTCTTTATCTCAAACGTACCTCCCTCAGCAATCAGGTCTTGTACCTCACGGAAGTTCTTATTGTTGGGCCCGATGATTACAGGTATGCCATAGACGGCAGCCTCCGGCACATTGTGGATACCCACTCCGAATCCGCCGCCGACATAAGCGATCTGCCCATAGCGGTATATCGACGAGAGCAGACCATAGCAGTCTATGATCAGACAGTCCGCCTCCTTGGCCTTCTCAGCCGTGGCCTGAGTGAAGCGTAGTGACGGCCGCTGCAACTTATGTTCGATCTCAGCAAGATGGGCCTCGGACACCACGTGAGGAGCCAGGATGAGGCGCTCCTCGGGATGGGCGTTGAAGTAGCTGATCAGGATGTCCTCGTCAGGGGACCAGGTGCTACCGGCTACCAGTACGTGACCATCGTTAGTCTGTGCCGAGGCAAAGGCTTCGGCAACGGGTACATCCTTGGCCTGGTGCCGTATCTCCAGCACGCGGTCGAAGCGCGTATCACCCACAACGCTCACCTGATGCCATCCGCCGGCTTCCAACAAATCCTTGGAGCGCTCGTTTTGTACAAAGAAGTGGGTAAAGCAGTCCAGCACCCGCGCATAGTGTTTGCCGTACCAGCGAAAAAATATCTGGCCCGGCCTAAAGATGCTGGCTACACTGTATGTAGGCACACCCTGAAGGTGAAGCTGCGTGAGATAGTTCTGCCAAAATTCGTACTTGATGAAGAATGCCATGCACGGCCGTGCGAGCCGCATAAACTTGCGGGCATTGCGCAAGGTGTCAAAAGGGAGATAGCATACGATATCCGCGCCCTTGTAGTCCTTGCGTACCTCGTAGCCGGACGGCGAAAAGAAGGTGAGCAGTATGCCGCGGTCCGGATACTTGGCACGTACCCTCTCGATGAGCATGCGTCCCTGCTCAAACTCGCCAAGCGAGGCCGCGTGAAACCAGATATACTCCTTATCCTCCTTACGCTGGCTGCGCAAGATACGCCATGTATTGCGGTGGCCGCTCATCAGGAGCCTGGCCTTACGGTTGAAGAGGGAGGCGATGTTGGCCCCCAGCATGAGGATATAGATAATCAGGCTGTACATGCTATCCCAGAGTCTTAATCGCGCGGTCGAGACGGCGCAGCGTCTCCTCTTTGCCTAGGAATGACGAGATATCAAACATATGGGGGCCGACGCCGGCTCCGACCAGTGCGAGGCGGAATGCGTTCATCACATCGCCCGTCTTGAGTCCGTTGTCCTCGATATGCTTCATCACAACGGCTTCCTGATGCTCCAAGCTGAAGTCATCGAGTCCTTCAAGTACCTTGTAGAGGTCTCTCATCTGGGATGCGGAATACTCCTTCCAGCGCTTCTTGACCGTCTTTTCGTCATACTCTGTCGGCGCAACGAAGAAGAATTTGCACAAAGGCCAAAGCTCACTGACGAAGTTGATACGGTTTTTCATCATACCGACAACCTGTGTCACGCGGTCGAGAGGCGCGTTAATGCCGTTGGCCTTGAGGATAGCGTCAAATTGAGGAGCTATCTCGCTATCCTCTTTGCGGAGGATGTACTCGTGATTAAACCATGCTGCCTTCTGGAAGTCGAACTTTGCGCCTGACTTGCTGCACCGCTCAAGGCTGAACTGGTCAATCAGTTCCGGCAGACTGAATATCTCCTGCTCCGTGCCGGGATTCCATCCGAGCAGGGCCAGGAAGTTGACTACGGCTTCGGGGAAGTAGCCCTTCTCACGGAAACCGTTGGAAATCTCGCCCGATTTGGGATCATGCCATTCCAGAGGGAATACGGGGAAGCCCAAGCGATCGCCATCGCGCTTACTGAGCTTACCCTTGCCGTCGGGCTTGAGCAGGAGGGGCAAGTGGGCAAACTGAGGCATGCTCTGCTCCCAGCCAAAAGCCTTGTAAAGCAATACATGAAGGGGAGCAGAACTGAGCCACTCCTCGCCTCGTATGACATGAGTCACTTCCATGAGATGGTCGTCGACGATGTTGGCCAAATGATAGGTGGGTAGTTGGTCGGCGCTCTTATATAGTACCTTGTCGTCGAGGATGGAGGAGTTGATGACGACGTCTCCGCGGATGAGATCGTGGACGCAGATGTCCTGGCCGGGCTCTACCTTGAAGCGGACGACATACTGCTGCCCTTGGGCTATGAGCTGATCGACCTCAGACTTGGGCATCGAGAGACTGTTGCGCATCTGGAGACGCGTGGTAGCATCGTATTGGAAATTTTTGACTTCCTCGCGCTTCTTGGCGAGCTCCTCGGGAGTATCAAAGGCGATATAAGCTTTATCAGCATCAAGGAGTCGCTTGACGTATTCCCGATAAATCTCGCGGCGTTCTGACTGGCGATAGGGACCGTGGGGCCCACCCACACCTACACCCTCGTCAAACTTGAGTCCAAGCCACTTAAAACTTTCGATAATATACTCCTCTGCTCCTTCCACGAAACGCGTGGAGTCGGTATCCTCAATGCGTAGGATGAAGTCGCCGCCGTGCTTGCGTGCGAAGAGGTAATTGTAGAGTGCAGTACGCACGCCGCCGATATGCAGGGGGCCTGTTGGGCTCGGCGCAAAGCGTACTCTTACTTTGGTGTCAGACATTGTATGTGAATTTGGATGCAAAAATACATCTTTTTACTGATATATTAGGCCTTTTTAGGCATTCAAGTGCAGGTAAAGCGTGTGGCGTAGTTTCCCTGCCACGCCTAAGTAATCGTGGGAACAAGGCTTACGGATAGCAAGGCGCGTATCGCCATCATCCCGTCGGATACCATCCGCTCAAGATCCGTTTCACCCGGAACTACCTCCTTTGTCTTCCTACGACGGCAACACCGAATGATGCAGCTTTCCGATGCGCATCTTCCACTTCGTCTACGACAGGTTTCGCAGCGTCATCTGCCAGTACCTACTTTTCAATCAGCCGGTCCACGGTCACGAACCGGTAGCCCTTGGCCTGGAGCCGCGAGATAATCTCGGGAAGACAGAGATACAATTTGTCCTTGCGGTCTGGATGAGTGCCCATGTGGATCATCAAAAGGAATCCATTGAGCCCGTACTTGCCTTCGTAGTCCATGATATTGCGCACAAGGCATTCACTAGAAGCATAATTGGACATATCGGGCGTGGTGTAGTCGGCATTGGAACGCGTGCCCGGAGTATAGTTGATGATCTGCAGTCCTACCTCGCGCGCCCAAGCGGCTACAGTGGCATTGTAGTGCTCATAGGGAGGAATGAAGTAAGGACATTTGCGCCGTCTGACACCCAGTTTCCCGAGCGCTGTATAGCTGCGGTCAAGGTCCCTGATCATAGAGTCTCGGCTTACAAACGTAGAGTCGCGTCTGTCCCACGCCGCATACAGCAGATGTCCCCAGGAGTGGCTGCCTACGTAATGATGACCCTTGACCAGACGGCGCACGACGGAAGGATAACGGCTTACAAACTCCCCTGTCACAAAGAAGTTACCCTTGACCTTCGCCGCCTTGAGAGCCTGCATGACAGGCTCCGCTCCATCTGCCCACGCCGAGGCAGTAAAGACAAGCGCTATCTGCCGGCGGGTCGTATCTCCTCTGATGATGCCTCCGTCGCGTACGACAATGTGGTGACTGAGTCGCCGTGCTGTGGCCGTCAGAATGGGAGGCTGGATAAGCAGCAGCAAGGGCAGTATCAAGTAGTGTCTCATGTGGGTAGGATAGAAAAAGGGTCCGCATCGGTGCAGATGGCACAAATTTAGCGTTTTATTTCATCATCGTCCTCGCTGCCAGCCCCAAATTGTGACAACACAGCATCTTACCCCCACCCACCGCCCGTGCATCAGTACTATAGCGCGATGTGTCAGTCTCCAGTCAGGGCAAGCGGTTCCGACAAGGCTCCTGGGTAGTTGCACCCGCTGGATAAATCGCCAAGATTCTCTTTGAGCCTCCGCAGCAAGCCGCCCCTGACACAAAGCCTATCGTCACAGCAGTAGGCAATCCGGCCGCATACCTATTATAAAAGCCCGGCTCAGCCAGTGTAACCAAGCCGGGCTTCCCTTATGCGTTGCGATTATTTGGATGTCAGCGTAAATGTCGTCGAGATCTTGCCTGCACTTTGGTTGTAGGCATCCAGAGCCTCCACAGTAGCTGTCAGCTGAGTGTTGGAAGGAAGGCCGGACACAGGTATCTCAAGTGTATCGGGCCGCTGCGGTCCAAATGTCAATAAAGAGAATTGATTGATCTGTGAGATGACTTTCGTACCGGCAGAATTGGTGACATTGATGAGATAGCGATAGACCTCCTCATCATCGGTAGCCTGTGGGAAACAGATAGTGCAGGCGGTATCTGTCTGATCCGTGATGGAGACAGCCGCACCTGCGGGCCACTTGGGAGCTGCTCCGCCTGTACGACCTTTGTACTCAAAGTTGGTACCGTCAAAGGGAGGACGCAGTATCCAGTCATTCTCATAGTTTACACCGCGGGCAGTATTCCATCGCTCGATGTAGAAGTTATCGTCCTTGTCGAAGTGACAGAAGAGACCCTCGGTCACAGCATTGTAATCCACTTCGTCGGCTGCGCCTTTCTGCTTGTACCCCGGGAAATGCGTAGGATTAGAGTCATTCTTATTGGAACCGTCATTGACCGCCGTATAGCTCGACTGGTAAATCTGATGCGGGTCAGTAACGCCCATATGCGTGTGGCCGGAGAAGTCAACCACCTGCGGGTACTTGCTGAAAAGCTCGTCAAGTCCATACGCATAGGCACTGTAGTCTGTCTCATAAGACCCTATGATGGTATACTTGGGCAATATGTGTTGGAAGACAAAGATAGGCTTGCCTGGGTACTTCTCGTTGGCATCGGCAAGCGACTCGCTGAGAAACTGCATCGTAGCTGCGTCGTAGCAGGGCGTCTCCGAGGAGTAGCCGTGGTAACGGTATTGCGATGAGGTGCATCCTATGGAGATGAAGGGGTAACCGTCGATTT